>Ga0115003_10000214_pt1 | contig 48611 bp, 43 predicted proteins | sample ArcticOcean_MG_C_7_FD_88736 | JGI IMG/M metagenome (GOLD analysis project Ga0115003, IMG submission 88736) | Marine microbial communities from western Arctic Ocean - ArcticOcean_MG_CB11_88 | ecosystem: Environmental > Aquatic > Marine > Oceanic | place: Arctic Ocean: Canada Basin | collected...
AACTTGAAGCAGCAGCAAAGGCATGGACTGCAGAATCAGAGGATACCTCTGTGGAAGAGGCTCCTGCTGAAGAAGCGCCTGCTGAAGAAGCGCCTGCTGAAGAAGCGCCTGCTGAAGAAGAATCAATTGATGATAAGATGTGCTCAATTTGTATGTCCATGAACGCTCATGATGCTACGGAATGCAGCGCATGTAAGTTCGCCTTTTGAGAATCACAAGAACTGATCGCAGTCCTTGATTGGATTTGAGTTCGTTTGGCCTTAACGAGGTAGGACCCATTGCGGCCATGCTTCATGGTCAGATGAACTGCTAACAAGAATAAGCACAGGGCGACCGACGCGACCGAGAACATCGCTGAGGGGCTGGGCAGTCGATGGAGGGATCACGCCGTCTCGCATGTCCACTGCAAGCCATGCGCCTGGGTATTGCCCCTTCCAAGCATCCAACTCTGCCTCAATCCCTTCGGGAGGGATGCCTTGACGAACGCTGGCGATGAAGCCCCAATCTTTGGGACAACGTCGTTCGGCATCGGTCCAGAGAAACATTCGAGGAGCGCGGGGGAGGCTAGCAAGTTGGTCCAATGCTTCCTGTTCGGTCACGCACACTGGGCGGTTTGGCATGGGCATAGGGACGGAGTGTTGCCAAGTCGGGTCAATGTCGAGTGGTTCCCGGCGACGCATGTTTCACTGAGACGGCCTTTCATGTTTGAAACCTCGCTCATACCGTTCCAAAAGATGCCAATATCGAGGCATAAACAAACCCAACCTTCATGCCCCCCATGTGCTGCCCTTCAACCATGGCCAATGGCAATGCTCCGCCACCACCGCAACCACCGGGCGGCTCGATGATGGTGATGTTGGGGGTCATGGTCATGATGACGCTGTTGATTCTCAACGGCGATGTTCGGATCTATCTTGGCAAAGTTGCCGACCCAATCCTGTCACCAGTCCTCCCTGAGGAATCATTTTTCGTGTTCACAGTTCTCATTCTTGGAACTTTTTCGATGACCATGAACACCGTGCTTCGTAACGTCTTCACTGATCCAATGGCACAAGCCCACATCGGCCATCGACAACGCCAAGTTCGAATGATGATGAACGATGCTCGTGTGAGCCGTGATCCGATCCTTCAAGAAAAGGCAACAACACTCCAACAACAAATGATGCCAGAACAATTGAAGGTTCAGATGGGTGCCATGAAACCCATGATGTTCACAATGGTGTTCATCATTGGTATCTTTGCATGGTTGACCACTGCTGTTGAAAACTTCAGAGTTGATTATGTCTCTTTACCCTGGCATAATGAATGGAACCTCCTTGGTGACAAATTCTTATTTTTCCCTGCTTGGATTTGCACCTACATCTGCATGAGCGCTCCACTTGGCCGGATTGTTGACCGGCACATCAAATTGTTCCGCTACCGGTCCCACCCAATGGTGAATTCAGGTGAAACGATCAAGGAACCCCTGCTTCACCTGGTTGCCAGCCAAAACAAACCAAAGAGCGCAGATGCCCGACGCCGTCAACAGCGAAGTCAACGACAATCCACCAACAGAAAGGCGAACCGCACCAAAAGCAGCGCTGAAGAGGAACTCGAAGAGGGGACATCTCCATCGCTCCAATCCACTATGGAATGCCCTGAATGTGGCATGGACATGATTTCAACCCTTGGCCCACGCACGAAGCGTTGTGATGTGTGCCGCCACGAATGGGTGTAAGCATGGTCCGAATTACGGTCTCAGGCCACCCAGGCAGCGGCACAAGCACCCTTGTGAGCGGCCTGATGGAGCACTTCAATTGGACATCACTCAACGGTGGCGATGTGTTCCGAGGCGAAGCACGACAACGAGGACTCACGCTTGCTGAGTTTGGGGAATTGTGCAAAACGGATCTCGAAGTCGACCGTCAACTCGATGCACATTTACAAGATCGGATGACGAGTGAGGGAGCAGAGGACATCATTGAATCTCGACTCTCTGGCTGGTGGGCGTACAAGCTCGAATTGGATTGTGTTCGATTGTGGATTGATGTCAATGATGAAGAACGTGCTCGTCGTGTTGTTGGCCGAGAACAATGCACTGCTGAAGAAGCTCTGGCAGCCAACACAAAGCGAACAGCGGTTGATGCTGAACGCTTCATGGAGTTATACGGCCTCTTGCCAGAACAGCGCGAACCCTATACCATAGTACTTGATGCAACAAATCTCAGCAGAGAGGAAGTCCTCGCTGCGACAATCAATATTTTGGAGGCTACCCAATGACACAACACACCCTTGACACATCCGCAATGACCAACGAAGACGTTGGTAAGATGCCCGATAGCCGTACGGTTGAGGAACGCCTCGAAGGTGGTTTTATTCTTCTTGACAAAGGTGCTGGACCCACGTCCCACCAAATCGCAGCATGGATCCGGGACCTGTTTGGACTTGAACGGATGGGGCACGGAGGAACACTCGATCCGTTTGCAACAGGTGTGCTTCCTTTGATGGCTGGCAAATCCATGAAACTCACTAAGAAAATTCTGAACCACAAGAAATCATACATCTGCGTGTTCAGGTTCGCAGAAGAAGTGGACGATGCAACCCTCGCAAAAGTCATGAAGCAATTGACTGGACGAGTTTACAACGTACCTCCTGAAGTTTCTGCCGTCAAGGTCCAAGTCCGCACCCGCAAAATTTTCGCCTTCGACAAAATGGAACGTGCAGGAAACGATATGATCGCCCGAGTCCACTGTGAAGCAGGAACTTACATCCGCACCATGGCCAGAGACCTTGGATTGCTCCTCAACATGAAGGTGACACTCAAGGAACTTCGACGGGACTCCTCTGGAATTTTCACACTCGATGACTGCGTCACATTGCCTGAACTGGCGGACGCTATTTGGCTGTGGAAGGAATGCGACAAGCCTGATGCACTCCTCCGTATCATCCACCCACTGGAAAAACTCATGCTCGATCTCCCTGCTGCCACAGTAAAGGACAGTGCAGCCGCTGCATTGGCCCACGGAGCACCGTTGCTACGACCTGGTTTGGTCGACATCGCTGCAGGCGTCAAGTCTGGTAAGGAAGTCTACATTCAAACACTCAAAGGTGAAGCTGTTGGCGTCGTCTGTCTGACGACTGATACCGACGACATCGCTGCAATGAGCGAAGGGGAAATCGCCCGTCCCAGCATGGTGCTGTTGGATGGCGATGTCTACCCTCGACGTTGGAAGTCACCTGAGTGAACTTCAACGACGGCGTGATCTAAAATCACGCTTCGATGTATTCTTCGTAAATATATTCCTCAGTTTCGATTCTTATTTTCAATACGGACATGATTCCCACTCCACCTTGTCAACCGAAGTTGAACGGTCCCCACGACCTCAAAGCAAGTTTTTCTGAGACGGTCCCATTATGAAGTTTGAGGGTGACTTTCGCGTTATCCGACATGAAGGATGTGAACACGACGAGCAATGGTTGGATGAGAATCAAACCGTGAGGTGAAACCAAATGGGCTCAAATCTCATTCTAATTTCTTAATTTTAGCAGGAGCGAGGTATCCAAAGAGTCCGATGATGGCCAACAATCCCAGAACGGATAATCCGTAGAACACGCCATCGCTCACTTGCAGTCCACTGGAAGCCTGATCGGTTGTTGATGAGGAAGGGCGAATGTCCACGGCCACAATGGCTTCGTTGTTCGTTTCATCGCCTTCATCAATTTCGAGACCTCGATCGACAACTGCTCTGAATTGGACCATACCGGTTTCTTCAGGAACAGCCCAGTCGCAGGTCACCACGCCTAATTCACCTGGTTTCAAAATCGGCAAGATGCCAATGTCCACGAGTTCGGTGTTCATTTCACATCGAACGGAAATGAGGGAAGCATCGGCTTGTCCATTGTTGCGAACAAACACCCGGATGGCAGTCACGTCGCCCGCTTCTGCCGTGTCGTCACCCGCATCGATGCTTTCGATAAGAAGATCGGGGAGGGCCATAACTTCCAAATCCATGGTTCGTTCTGTGCACGAACTCTGATCACAGATCGAGACCAAGACTGAATGGAAGCCTGGGGCTGGTGCATTCACTGTAATCGTCCGTGCATCCATGTCGATTGCGGCCCAGCTGCGGTTTGTGCTTGCCGTGAGGTCATTGGAATCAATGTCTGTGTAGGTGAAACCAAGCGAGGTTGGCACTGAGAGTTGAACTGGAATAATCGATTGGAATTCAGTTAACGATGGTGCATCATCGACGGCAGACACTGAGATCATGAACACCTCACTCCACCTGTTGCCTGCTTCATCCAACACAGTGGTGGTGATTGTGGCAAACCCAGAAACATCAGCCATCAAACGGACGCGCACATCACCTTCTGTCAAATCTATCTCGACAAGATTGGTGTTGGTATTGGTGAAGGAAACGACGAGGTTTTCATTGGTGGTTCGGTCATCTGTGCAACGGTGAAGGAAGGGAAGGATGCGTCCACCTCCATCTTCAATGAGGCTTTGATCGCCGACTTCGACACATGTTGGGTCTTCATCCCAAGCGACGCTGTAGCCACCTGTTATCGAAATCGAGGACACCTCGAAGGCAGTGGTGCTTGCTGTTCCTTGAGAGTCCCATGTGAACCACGTCTTCAGTTGAACTTGAAGTGGATCTGCAGGGTCGTGCAAGTGAGCCCCAATTGGGAACGAAAGTGAAAAACTGGGTGAAAGTTCAACCGGTTGGTTGGTCACAAGTTCATCGTTGACGAACAACAACCAGCGCGAGTAGGTCGGGTCAAGACCGTCAAGGTCACCGAAGATCCGCCCGTTGAGTGTGAGCGTAGGGTCGTTGACATCCACGGTTATTTCGCTGATGCAGGCATCAATCGTGGAAACCCTCACTTTCGTAAACGCTTGGTCTGGAAGAAGCATGTGTTCGTTCATAGACTCAAACGCCGTAAAGGATGTTCCATCGCTCGATGAAGCGTATTTCAAAACCACGTCATCTAGGGACTCGTTTTCAAGGGTGTAATGGACACGACCAATTCGTTGATTGGGTGGTGTTTCGATGATGGAACTTGTCCATTGACCCGTGGCGCCTTCCGTGCTGGTTTGAAGACCGCAGGAGGCATAACCCATGTTGGAAGAATCACCAGCGGTGAGATCGAGAACGAGAACTGGAGTTTCATGAGCGTCATAGACCGTTGATGCTTCAGCAACTTCACCGCCATACCACGGTGTCTGCATGGTCACTTCAACGCCAACTGCATCTAAATTCAGCTGTGAGTCATCGCTTGTGCCCACTGACTCATAATTGGCGGTGACGATGAGGTTCTGCAAGGAAGACCAAGTCCAAACGTCGAGATTGGTGATGTTTTCTCTCCAATAGGTTCCAGACATGTAATCCATGGCGCCTTGGGTGTGTGAAATCGTGGAAAGTGAAGTGAAGTTGCCGTTGTACTCCAATGAAAAGCGGATTGAATCCTGAGAGAGCGCGTTGGGTATGGCAAAGGCAAAGACAAGGCTCACGTCAGAAATCGCATACTGGGTCGACCCTGCTGCATTAAAATTGGTCAATTCCATTTCTGGACCAGATGACCACGAATAGGAGCCATCAGGCGCATAGAGGGAATTGTTGGAATCGGTTGGTGTCGTTTGGGCCCAGAACACCATCTTGTCGAGATTCAGTGGACGGTCGTGGACGAGCGTCAACCTGTCGTCAGCGACCATCGACTCGGTATAAACAGCGGGTTCCTCTGAAAAAGAAGTGTAGGCATCAAGCGCCCAATCAGAGGCTTGTGTGAATTCACCTTGCGGAAGCAGATCGACCGAGTTGGTTTCGTGAACCGAGCGACCTGAAACACCCGTCAGCGGGGCTAAAATCAGTAACGCTAGGAGCGCATAGGGGACAAACCTGGCACTGAATGAAGGTCGCATGGTTGTCCGATAAGGTCGAATGCACTTGAATGCAAGGGTTCCACGGTTGCCAATCTGCGCCGTCGCTCATCAGTGAACCTCTGCGGATTGTTGAAATACCACGCGCTTGACGGCGAAGTACCTCTCATGGCTGTGATGGTGTAGGGGTTAGCACGGCAGATTGTGGTTCTGCCAGCCCGAGTTCGATTCTCGGTCACGGCCCTCTTTACTCTTCAGGGTCAAGCCTGCGTTGATTTAGATCGTCTTGATTGATTTTGTGACCCATACGCTCGACCTTGGTTTCAAGGTAGGATCTGTTCTCATCTCCAACACCAACAACCAGCGAGGAGCGAGATGCCACATCAATGCCGTACGCAATCAACTGCTCGGCCTTATCCGGATTGTTCGAGAGCAGTTCGACACGTGGAATGTTGAGAGCTTCCAGCATCGAGGCTCCAATCTTGTAATCCCGGTTATCGGCAGGAAGTCCGAGCATGAGGTTTGCATCAAGGGTGTCAGCACCTCGATCTTGGAGATGGTATGCCTGAATTTTAGCATGAAGCCCAATGCCCCTGCCTTCTTGACGCAGGTAGAGGATGCAACCATACCCTCGCTCGACAATCGCCTTCATTGCTCCTTGAAGTTGAGGCCCACAATCACAGCGCATGCTGCCAAAGGCATCGCCTGTTAGGCATTCCGAGTGCACTCGAATCAACACGGGGTCGGGACCCGACATGTCGCCGAGGGTGAGCGCAACGTGATCCAAGCCGGTGGTTGCTTCATGAAAAATTCGAATGTTGAATTCACCAAACATCGTTGGTAATTTAGCTTCACTCGGCACGTCCTTGCGTTCGATGATTGGAGAATTCATTGCTTCACCTCAATCAGAAAGGTATACTCGCCAGCCAATTCTTCTATAGAAACTATAGTGTGATTTGTTCGGTCGATCAGCATGGGTAAATCATGCAACGTTTCCGGGTCATCAGCCAACAACTCCAGCACATTGCCAGTGCTCATCTTTTTGAGAACTTTTTTGGCCTCAGAAACCGGAATTGGGCAGAAAAAACCAATCACATTCAATCGGTGGGTTGGGCGTGGAGGTACCACGCTGTCTAACTGCTCCACTTTGACCACAATATGCCCAATCCCTCCCCTCGTATGAAGTGCACCATACGCGTCACATCGGCATAACGGTAGATGAGGCCTCCACGGGGCTCGTTGTCCCGCAAGTTGATGAGGAGGAACACACCCCCTGAAACATGGTGTCCACCGCCACTTCGTCGCAAAAGCCAGACGACTTGGACTGGTCTGAAGTGGCACAACTCGGCCTGCGTTATGCAAAGATCCCGCTTGCTCTATTGTGCGTAGAGGCTTTTTATTGGTTCTTGACCATGCCTTCTGACACGTTAGCCCCGATTCAGGTTTCGGAGGCATGGCTGTGGCATGGACTCACCAACCTGCTTTACGGCGAAGGGGCAGCGACCCTCGGCATGCACAATGGATGGATGACACGCATTGAATTGAACCATGTTGATTTCCCTGGAAGTTTCAATCATATTGCACTCTATGTCTCGGATGAATGTGCAGGTGTGCATGAAATGATTTTCCTTTCAACGCTCGTAGCAATGACCGAAGGTGTACCGCAGAGAATCAAGATCCGCTCGATTCTGGTCATGTGTTCAATCATCTATGTGTTGAATTTACTTCGCCTGGTTGTGTTCTATCCAATCGCCTTGCAAGACTGTGTGTCAATGCCCAACGAGGCTGCTTGCCTTACAGGCATGTGGACATGGCATACTGCCGTGTACGAATGGGGCTTCCTCGTGGTGTTGATTGGTATGTGGCTGATTTGGTTCTGGCGCGTTGGCGGGCCTGCTCGCACCCTTGATGCAACTTCGGCCACCCCTGGCGAATGGCGGCTTGTGTTTCGTAAGGTCTGGGCTAAACAACAGCTCGGTTTGGTGATCTTGGCCGGTGTCTTGATTGCAGCGGGGGCTTACAATGTAACCAGCAATGTGGAGGCCATGGAAGCGAAGGCAACCCTCGACACCTGTAACATGCTTGATTTGATCACATCAGAATGCGGACAAGCTCAAAATCGATGGGACGATGCCATCGGTTATGCCTGGTCGCTGTCCGCCCTTGGGTTGCTTGCAGGCTTGGTTGGAGGCATCGAAGTTCAGCGCCCGGACGAAGAAGGGAAATGGCCGATGAAGCAAGTTTCTGTCCGCAAACATGAGGCTATAGAAAAATCACAAACTTCACGCCACAACACCGCTAAGAAAGGGTCGTGGAAAAGCCGTAGCGAAGAAGAGTGAATCACTCGACGATGGTGGCAGCAACACGCTGGCCGGACATTTCTCGCTTTTCAAGCGCCTTAATCGCAAGTCCAACCTTGCTTGTGTGAATGCTGATGAAGGTTGAGGCACCCTCGAAGTGAACGTCTCCAATCGCCATTTCATCGCAACGAAGAGCATCAGTGAACCATTGGGACACAGCACGTGAGGAACCGGCTTGTGAAGGTTCAATGGACAATTCGAGTGTGACGAATCCGAAAACATCCGCCGTTTCGCCAAAGTCATCTTGTCGCTTAACGACATCGTTGGTCATGCCTTCTGGAAGTTCGGGTGTTTCGCATTCGGTGATGTCCAAACCATAGGTCACCATGATCTTGGAGAGTTGAGGGGCATCATCGCGGGAAACAAGGCTCCATGCTTCGCCAGTGCGCCCAATCCGGCCTGTGCGGCCAACCCGGTGAATGAATGAATCCAAATCGACGGGAAGATCGTAGTTGACAACCAGGGTGATGCCATCGACGTCAAGACCACGAGCCGCTACGTCGGTAGCCACGATGGTTTTGAATTCGCCAGCCTTGTAGCGAGTGAGGATTTTTTCCCGTTGGTTCTGATTCAAATCTCCGTGGAGACCTTCAACAGAAAAACCATGCTTGTTCAATCGTTGAACTGCCAAGTCAACCATGCGCTTGGTGTTGCAGAAGATGATGGTTTGGTCTTCGCCAGTCATCCGTGCGAGCAAGCGTCCGAGGACCCAAAGTTTGTTGCCTCGGCCGATTCGAACGCTGTACATGTCAATCGGAGGAATATCAAGTTCCTCGGTGTTGGTGAGGACAAATTCAGGATCGTTCATGAATTCATTTGCTGTGTCAATGATTTCTTGAGGGAAGGTGGCTGAGAAGAGGAGGGTCTGTGTTCGACTGGTCATTCGCTCCATAACCCACATGATGTCTGGGAAGAAACCCATGTCCAGCATTCGGTCTGCTTCATCGAGGCAAAACAATGGAGCGGCTGCCAGATCAATGTGACCTCGTTCGCTCATGTCCATCACACGACCAGGGGTGCCGACGATGATGTCAACACCGTCGCCGAGGGAACGGGCTTGCTTTTCGAGGTCAGTGCCGCCGTAGACGGTTTGAATCGAAAGACCGGTGGTGCCTTGCAGTGCGACCAGTTCTTGAGCGACTTGGTTTGCAAGTTCACGTGTAGGGGTCAGGATAAGTGCTTGAAGACTTCCTGTTGGTTGGCAATGCTCAAGGATAGGGAGACCAAAAGCTGCGGTTTTACCAGATCCTGTTCGAGCTTGTCCGATGACGTCAAGGCCACGGCGAGCCAAGGGAATCGTGTCTTTCTGGACCTGCGTAGCATGGGTCCATTCAAGATCGGCGAGGCCTTGCAACAAAGATGCTGGTAGGTCCCATGAATCGAAGCGGGTTTTGGTGAACATGGTATCATCTCCGTCTCGGTGTTAAGAGTGGGTCGCCGAGACGGTGGCAGCCCAATCGAGTGGAATCAGTAGTTGTCGCGTTCTTTAATTTCTTGTTGAAGAATGCCCATCCAGTACTTGCGTGCATTTTCACGGTTCATAGGACGCTTGGTTTGGCGAACATGTTCGAGAATGTATTGTCGGAACTTGAGTGATTTGTTGCGGTTGATCCCCTTGGGAGTGATTCCATCCCACAAGCGGTCGAACTGTTCTTCTTTATCGTTGAATGCACCTGAACTCATCGTAAGTACCTCTAAGCAAGCCGCCCATTGATGCTCCCTTCTTAACCATGCCGACAACAAAAGAGTGAACGATAGGGCAACGATTGCAAGAAATCAGAAGTATTCATCATCTGTTTCAGGCTCTTCATCGACGAATTCCTCGTCGTATCCCATCATTTCGTCTTGAGAAACTGCACGGTAAGCACCTGGCGCTTGTTGCGCCGCCGTAGCCTCTGCTGCAGCCTTTTCTTTCGCCGCCTTTTCCACGGCCTCGGCATCTGGTCGCATTGGGTCCAGACCAATTTGAACACCATGAGCTTCTGCGATTTCCCGGTCGATGGCAGGGACGGCTGGAGCTGGGGCGAGCTGGGCGTTTTTCTGCGCCTCTGTTCCTTCAATCGAGGCGTCAAAGACCATTTCCTTCAGCGAGGCTATGATGCTGGCATCGGTCTCGGTCTTGAGCAGGTCCATGGCCATTGTTCGTAGCACCTCTTCGCCGAACAGCCGTGGCAACAAATCAACACACGCTTTGCGAATTTGGAGATCTTTCGACGAAGAGCCTTTGACGACCAATTCCCTTGCTCGACCATGATCTGTGTCAACCGACTGAAGCGCCTTAATCCCACTCAAGCGGACCTTCGCATCAAGATCAACCATCGCCCGTTCGGCAAACACTGTCGCTATCCGTGATTCTCGCTTGGCAAGGCTCGGAAGCGTTCGAGCAGCAATCCTTCGGACTTCGACGTCGATATCGTTGAGTGACCAGGAGATCAAGTCCCATACGGGTGACCCACCTCGTTGAATGACGCGCCTGAGCAATCCTGCCGCCTTACGACGCAATTTTGGATCTTCCTCGAGCAGTAAGGTATCCACATGGTTGACGACGACTTCTGGCCATGTTTCTCCCAAAGCATGCAGACCTGCCCATGCAGCAGCGAAGCGCTCAGGCTGTGATGAACGCAGTTCATTCCCGAGGATTGTTTCGACTGCTGAAGGGAAAACGGGAGCAGTGAGGGTCAAGCATTGACTTGCAGCAGTGCGTACTTCGGCTGAATTGTCGTCGAGCAAAACGGAGAGCCAGTCGAAGAGTTCGTCTGATTTTCGGACGGCGATTTCGGGGAGCACATCGAGCGCTGCGACCCGTACGTCCACCTGATCGCTTTCAAACGCCAACATAAGGGCGCTATGGGCATCGTGAATTGAACGACCTTTGAACCGACCAAGGGCTCGGACGCCAGCTGCACGACCGTGGGTATGATTTCTGTCCAGGTAACGGGATTCAACCTGATCGATTTCGCCCCGAGCTAACGGCAGAATGCTTCCATCTGGAATGCTGACCCAAGGGCCCGTTTGACTGACAATTGTTTTATCGACCCGCGTTGTTTTAGCCACGCTCAACGGAAGACCAGTCCGAGGGTCACGGGCAATGTACTCACGTGTCAATCCAAGTCCTCCAACGCGGCGCAACAGGTCGTAAGGGATGAACCTATGGACGACGCATTCATTCTCACGCTCGAGGGTCTTTGAAGGATGGGACCGGCACCAGCGTGTCAAAGGCGCGCAAGTCTCTTGAAGCGGCTTCGTAGTCCTTGTCCATGGCCACACCCTTGGCAAAGCAAATGACCTTCGCTTTTGGGGCGGTTTTGGCCATGTTGCTGATGCCATACACCGGCACGGTGCAACCTTCAACAATTGAAGCGTTGAATTCAACCGATGAAGCAATGGAAGTGATCACCATTTCATCTGGGTTCAATGCCAGTGATGGTTACATCCCATCCAACATCACCGTCAACAGCAACGATGGCGAGCCTGTCCTCGACCGGCCTGTTATCGATTTCCAAACCATACCAGGCCCTGCCATGATGTTCCAGCGAACTGCTGGTTGCTTAGCCTACAATGAGATGACCAATGAATCTTGGCTCATTGGCGGGCGCTATGATCCAAACCCGAGTACGTCTGGTGATGAGGAATCAACAAATTTCATCGAGCAATTCCACATGACCAATCAAACATGGAGTCCGAGCCCTGACACACTCCCGCAAGCTCAAGCATACCATGAGTGCGTAACAGTCGATGGGAAAATTTACTCCATCGGTGATTACCATCCTTTTGTGACTCCAGAAGTTCGAAGCGAAGGCATCGTCCATATCTACGACCCAACCACCGATAATTGGACCGATGGAACCTCGATGCCAGCTACAACCGGTGTCGGTCTCGCCGGAATGGACACGCTGGATGGTTTCATCTACGTAGCAGGCGGAGTCAGTCGGCAAGATCGTTCGGATGTATCCAACCGTACGCTGCGCTACAATCCTGCCACCGATGTATGGGATTCCATGGCCAACATGAGTGCCCCTCGTCATTCATTCGAACTGGTAACATACCACGGTAAACTGTTTGCACTTGGAGGCTTTGTTCGACTGTTTGACGCTGCATTGAATCAAACCACAACAGCCCCTGCAAATCACACAGAGATTTATGATCCGGTCACCAACATGTGGAGCAATGGTTCTGATTTACCGTTCAAAATAGCCGCACACGCTGCCGTGGTCCATAATGACGAGATTATTATCGCCGGTGGTGTTTCAAGCTCGGGTCAGTATGACCAGGTCCGAGGCTACAATCCATACACTGGAGAACTCCATGCTCATAGCCCTCTGCATACATCGATGTTTGACTTCGATTTGATCAATGTGAATGGCTCGATAGTGTACGCAGGCGGGGACGAATCAACATGGCGCTTTAGTTCATGGAGCACCTCGTATTCAGATGCCTCTGCAATCCATGCTAATCCCGGCAGCCAATCTGGTTCGCTCCTCTCTGCGGTGTTCGACCTTCGCACAGGAAGTGAAGCCAGTGCGACACCTCTGTGGATTGATTTTTTGGGCATGAGTCCTCAAAACACTTCATTGAACATGCAGTACAAAACTGGTGCAAGCATTGCCGATATGAGCAACGGAATCTGGCGGCCACTCGGACCAAATCAAAGTTCAGAGTTCCTAGCAATCGGAAACCACACCATGACCGACGCCACTCCCGGAGATTCACTGATTCAATACCAAATCTTCTTTGAAACGAGCCAATTGAACGATTGGGCCATACCCACATTATCTCACATCAGCGTAGGGTCAGAAGAGGCTGGGTTCGTGTCTGCACCACCAAGCGTATTGAATCCGAATGCAGCAGTCACCGTCGTGGAAACCTTCCACGCATCCTATGCGAGCACCTCAACCTACACATTAACCATACAGCCAACCAGTGAAGACGGTTACAGCATTGTTGGCCTGGATACGGCGGTCCTTTCCTATAACCCGTTCACCTCATCGCTTAGCCTCGAAGATCCGGATGGAATGATTCGTACAGCCGACCTCACTGCATCCCACTCCACCGGGCCCAAAGGCGACACTGTCACTTGGTCATTCGCCGTGAATGATGGTGTCCTGACACCGCACCTTCGCATGGGTGCCACCACATCGGGACTCCAAAACACAACCTATGTATCGTCGACAAGCACAACCATCGACAAGCAGTTGAAGGTCGAAATTATCAGCCTCACATCCATTTTTAGCAGCGAAGGTAATGCTTCGGTCGAGGATGAGGAGACCTATCCAGGGGATGCACCGATGACGGCGATGGTCGATCATTCATTCACCAATTCAGAAGCTCGGCTGCTCAACGGCCTCATCGAAGCGAGGATCAACGTCGATGTTGTGGCGACTCAGGCCCTTGGAGGTGGAACATACACCAACCACGGCGTTTGGACAACATTGACAACGGGCGAAACTACAGCCATCGATTTCCTGACCCCAAATGGTACCTCAGGCGATGCAAGGATTTGGCTTGACGCACGCACTTCGGATGATTTAGAACTCCTGGTCCTCGCTTACAATCAAACTGTAAAAATCAACATCGAAGTGCCCGTTCTGACCAGCACCACTCCAAACATGGGCGCCTATTCAAACCAGCAAAACCAACGCTCTGTCACACTGACCTACAATGATGTAGGAGGTTTTTCAAACCAAACGCTCCAAGGATACCTTTGGATTGAAGCCATCCATGACACCTCAGGCAACGGGGCAGCAGAACAGAATGAATACCAAAGTCATCCATATACGCTGAGCAACAACGGTGATGAATGGACGGTGACATTTATTGTCAACGACTCAGGCAATGAGGATCACCAAAATGTTCGTATTTGGTTGAAAGGAACCGATCTTGCAGGTTACAGCATCGGCGAAACAACCGCTGCCAATGGGACACTGGGATGGGAAAGTCGAACGCCATCAAAAGGCCAAGTCCTGACCTACCTTGCCATCGGCGAGGACCAAAACCCCGACACGGCTCGATTGGAGCCAACCAAGGCCTTTGGATGGCGTGTGGAAGTATCCGACACCAACAAGATCAGCGACATCACACGAGTGACCTTGCTCCTCGGAAACGACGCTACACTCGGTCTACGATACAACGCTAATCTCGATACCTGCGAAGCTCTTGATGCGCGAATTCAAGCCGCTCCAACATGCACGGCAACGGTTGGGGAAACCATTGTCATCGACTTCCATGCTTTCGTTGACTGGACGTTTGTCACCCCGGGAACACATGATGGGAGGGTCGAAATCATCGTTGAAGACTACGATGGAATGACCTCAGTGCTGCATGAACAACAATGGACATTGGAACAAGAAATGAATGTGGTTCTCGAATCATTGCGGGACATCGAAGGTGATGCGCAAGGTGACCTCACAGAAGGTTGGAGCATTGCAACAGGTGAAACAATCCAACTCAATGCCTCGATGTATCATGCGTTGAGCAACACCAGTTACACTGGACCGGTGTCCGTGTACTGGAATGGTAAATTGCAAAATGATCGGTGGTCAGGTGGCACATCCGCTGAAGCAAACGACGGTGCCCTTTCCATCGAATTCCAAGCACCTTTGGGGGCTGGCCTGTTGTTTGAAACCACCCTGAGTGTGTGGGACCCATACGCAACAAAGGAGTTGCTCACCATTGAACTTCCAACCCTTCGAATCGATGGAGAAGCACCACGTCTGTTGGATTCAACCTTGAGCACTGGCTATTCCCGGTTTCATCTGAGCAGCGTAGAAATTGGAGTGAACATCGAAGAAGCCAATCTTTGGTCCTCGAACCTCACCCTGACCTGTCAAGTGCGTTCTTTGGACGAATCATGGCCCCTGCTGACGCTCAGCAGAGCGTCCTCAACGGTCTTCGATGGAAAGACCATGTTTTCTTATCTGTTGGATTTCAGCGCCCTTGGCGATCCATCCTTGCTCTCGACTCAAGCCAACATCGCTTGTTGGGCTGAGGGAAGCGATGATGCGGGATGGGAACTCGTTGCTACGACTGGAAACTCGGACTTAGAACCCTGGTTGGTGTTGCCACTAAGCAACATTGGACCTGATGTTGTGATCGACGATGTCGAGGTGACAGGAAGCAAAGAGGCAGGTGGCACCATGCGAATTGCAGTCAAACTGGTCAGCGCAGGAGAAGCCATCGATGAACCATTCAACATTTCGATCTATGCTGAGAGCGACGGTGAGCGGACCCTCGTTGGGCGCGAAGTTGTTCCAAACATTGGAATGAACACAGCCACAACCTTCCGCAGTACCATCGATGTCCCAAGCGGCACATGGACGCTCTATGTCGAAGCTGATGCCGAGAAAGCAATCTGGGAAATCGATGAAAACAACAACGCGTGGAATCGAACATTTAGCCCCACCAGCGATGGATTTGGTTCGGGCTTGGCTCTTGTCGGCAGCGGCGTTGGCGTGATCTTGCTGGCAGGTGCGGTTCTCCTTTTCCGACGAAAGAACCCCTCTGAGTTTGAATCAGATATGGAACTGTCAACTCCAGCCGAACCAGTGACATCAACCAAGCCTCTCAAGGGACCGCCAGAGCGCAGTACCCAGCCAAAACCAAAACCTGCTGGCCTGAAAGGACCACCTGGACGATCCCCTTCAGTTCCCGTTGAATCAACACCCACGATCGATAGGGCAGCAGCACTCGACGCTCTTGTCCCGGAACCAGTCAGACAGGAAACCGAATCAACTGTTGGTTCGACTGTCAAGGAGTGGTCTGAACTCCCACCCGGTGGCGCTTACGACTACGGAGTTGAAGAAACGCTGTACATTGGGGATGAATGTGGTACATGGCGCCTGAATGAAGACAAATCCTTCATAAAAATACAGTGATGAAGCCATTGGCTTACCTTCTTGAACGGTGAGCGCTTGTCGTCAACCATGGCCCATGAAGACGTTCAAGATGTCTTGAGGGTCCTCGCCATTTGCTATCGGGAAGGTTCGACCATTGATGCTCTTGATATGGAACGCGTCATGTCCTTTGACATGGATTGGCTGTCACCAGAAGAGGCAGAGAAGAGTGTCCAAGCCCTCATCGCTGCGGGTTGGCTGACCGGGCCGGAGAATGAATTGACACCGACCGTCGCCCTCGAAGGCGTCACTTCACCGTTGGGATGGTTTCCTCGACCCTCACGATTGATCAAACCGTGCCAACCCGAGAAGCGGCAAACCTCGCTCACCTCTCCCCCTGACATCGAAGCCAGGTCAACGCCCCTCCCCGTGACATCTGGCGGGCCTCAGCCACAACCAGCAGTTTCAACGCCAGTGGATTCCAATGACCCACGGTCTCGACTCACACCCCGGCTCACCAAATTCATTGCTCGACAATCACAACTTCCAATCGAGGAAGTCGAACGGAGGGCAAAAAGGAAGGCGAAAGCGCTCACCTATGCGAGCCATTGGGCATGCCTTGCGCTCGTTGCAAGAGAACAAGGTCTGGTGATGGACGACATCACCGCAGCTCTGTCTGTGTACTGATCAGCCTTCGATGATGGTCCCATCGCCAACTTCAACGACTTGCTCTTTGTTACGAGCGGATAATTCCACCAGAACCGGTAACAAAATCAGAGAGAGAAGCAACGAGAAGAAAACGGTAACTGCAGTAATTAATCCAAAGTCCTGAATCACGGGCATTGGAGAGAACAGCAACACCATGAATCCGAAACCAGTGGTCAAAGCGCTCATGATCAAGGCTACACCTGTGGTCGAGAGAGCTGCTCTCAAGGCTTCCCAATGGGTGTCCCTTCGCGCCAATTCCACTTCGAAGCGACGCCACATGTGGATCGAGTAGTCGATACCAATACCAAGGGTGAGAGCGGTCACCATCACCGTCAAAACGTTCCACTTCAGTCCGAGGGCGACCATGGAACCTGCAACCCAAAGGGATGCGAGTCCAACGGGGAACAGGACGACCACTGCAGGTAAGATGCGTCGAGTAAGCAACAACAAAACGAGGCTCGAAACCACGAGGGAAATCAACGTTGACTTGACTTGGGAAACGCTCAATCCATCCAAGACGGTTTGGAGAACAACGAGGTCCCCTGTCACGTGGAGTTCAGCATGATTGACCATGTTCTCTCGGAGTGTACCTCGTTCTGAGGCCGAACCGAGTTCTTGTTCCACTTGTTTGATGACGCGTTCGGCTTGAGTCGAAGTGGAGGCCTCGACACGCACCTCATTTCTGAGGAAGGTAATACCATTTTCATCCAAAGCGACGGCTTGCGAAACCCGTTCGGACCAAGTCTCACCGCTGATGGCATCTGCCACTGAATCGTTGACGGACAGGTCATGGAACACGTTTGCGAGGTTGAGACCCAAACTGCTGTTTTGGATGTAAACATCACCGTCGAACACTTCTAAGTTGTGAAGTTCACCAAAGCTGGAGTTCCTCAAAATGGCATCTCGCAAGACGACATAGGGCCCTTCGTAAGCAGGCGAAGGCATTCGCTCGTCCGTACCTACGACATCGTGGTTGGAGGTAAGGTCGGCGTGAAGTCCTTGTATTTGTTCAAGCAGAATCGAATCCCCTGGTATGTTCGATTCGCCTTCAATTGGTTCAAAGAGGATGTACAATAATTTCCAGCCTGCGCTTTCATAATTATTATCCAGGTCATCACGAACGTCCATGATTTCCATTTCGGGATCGACGAAATCGCTGAGGTCGAAATCTGTTTCCAGTGAAGCAGCACCGAACACAGATGCTGCAGAAATCAGAATCGTGACCAAAAGAACGCCAACTTGTTGCTTTTGTTGAAGAGCCACAATTCGGTCAACCAATTTTGGCATGGTGATGGCTTGAGTTTCCTTCTTTACAGCAACGGTACGGAAAACGACGTGCAAAGAGCCGACGACGACCGTAGCAGATACGAAGGCACAAATCACACCAAGGGCAAGGGCGTAGCCAAAGGTTGCGAGCGGGGGCAATGGGGAGATCACGTTCGCCAAAAAGGCCGCAACAGTTGTGGTTACTGCGAGGAGCAACGGCACCGACAAGCGGGCACACGAACGAAGCCATGCTTCGGCTGAATCGTCATGCTCCTTTCCAATGGCAGCATATGCCCGTTGAAGGTGAATAGCATAATCGATACCAAGTCCGAGCACCAATGGAGCGACTGCAACCTCCAAAGCCGTAAATTGCGCTCCGATTAAGTTCATGACCCCGTAGGTCCAAATGAGAGCCGAGGAAAGTCCGATGAGCGGAAACATCACATCTGGAAGGGAGCGAAAGGCGATGGCAAGAAGGACAACGACCACAAGCAAAGCGAGCACTACAAGCAGGGCGAGGTTTTCGAAGGTACCTTTGTCAATATCGTAGGAGATTAAATCCAAAGAGACCACGCCATAGTGGAGCGAAGAGTCCGATGAGAGGGTTGCGAATTCATCGCGTATTTGGTCTTGGAGAAACTTTCTGTTTTCCTCATCCATGTTTGGATCGACTTCGAGCACCCACAGCGTCGTTGAGGCAAATGGAACACCGCTTCCATTCCCAGTCTCGAGATATTCACAGGTTGAATCGAGGTTCAAATCCTTGTTGAGCAGAGCTGACGAAGCGTAGGTCGCTGCCGAAAGCAACTGGTCATCAGTCGTTATTGAACAGGTCGTATCTTCTTCAAAAATCAGATCCAGCATCTGTTCCCAAGACGCTATACTGCTCAGGAGTGTTCCGTTGCCTTCCTCATTCAGGCTCAGTTGAACAATGCCTGGAGCGGTGGTCCACACGGTGATGAAGCCACCACGATTGTCCGATGCGTTCTTGATGATGCTCAAGTGTTCATCCATGACGTGGAGGTTTTCTATAGAAAGGATATTTGAACCGTTATCTGCCTTGACTTGGACAAATAACGGGCGTGTTTCATTGGGGAATTCCTCGTGGATTCGTTCATGTGCGTCGTTTGCTTCTGATTCTGGTGCAAAGTCAGCCAGATCGGTGTTGAAATCAGGTGGTGAAGTAACCAAATGCCCCATGAGACCCAATGTGATGAATCCGGTCACGATGAGAATCACGAGGGCCGAGCGCCGGAACAATCCAGCACCTTGGGCCATCTTCTCCTCAAGAGCGGATGTATCCATGACTTCTCCAGCGCAATGCACTACAAAAGGAAGGGGGTTGTTGAGCATCAAGACGCGGGGCTTTGAAGCGAATTTAGACATCCCATAACCCTTCGGAAATTCGAGGAAACCGCATTTATTTGCGACCATCCGGCTGGCTCTTTTGGGAGAAGGTTCAAAGCGAGTAGGCCGGTGGGCGAATTGGTCATCATGCCTGTGAAACTGCTCCTTCGAGAAAAGAACGAACTGCGCCTCCGCATTATTGGCGAAAGCCACACCGCTTTGCAGATGCTCCGTGAGCGACTCAATGCCCACAAAAGTGTGGAATATGCAAACTACTTCCCTGGTCACCCAGAACTCGACGATCCTGAGTTCTACATCCGAACCAAAGGCAAGAGCGCCTCCGACAAGGTCCTACGTGACTTGGTTGCTGGACTCGCTGATGAATTTCAAAAGATCACCCTTTGAACGGGGTATTATTCATGACTGCGTGGACTGATTCACTGGCTGAGGCCATTGGCTTGGATGGTTACGCAACGAAAACAAACGGTGTCGGCGGTGTGCTCAAAGCACGCGTCACAGATTTCCGAGTTGAAGAGATCTCAACAACCGTACATCTGGATAACAAAGGTCGCTTCACTGTGGCCAAGGTCACCTTGACCAACTGGGAAACAAACAGATTCTGTAACAACCTAGCAAAGGCACTGAAGATCCCTCGAAACAGAATTTTCTTCGCAGGAACGAAAGATAAGCGGGCAGTGACCCAACAGTTGTTCGTAATCGATGCGCCCCAGAAAAAGGTAGCAGAAGTCGAGATGCCCGATGTGGAAATTGAAGTTCTTGGACGAACACACCAAAAAATTGGTTTTGGAAACCATCGAGGAAACCGGTTCACGATTGTTGTACGGGGCTGCGCCCATGATGACGGCTCACCGATGAGCAACGAAGACGCTCTCGCTGAAGTCGAACGAATTCAGTCAGAGATGGCAGATAAACTTGGAGAGAACACCTTTCCAAACTGGATTGGACCGCAACGGTTCGGTGCAGGCCGCCCGGTGACCGCCGAAGTTGGCAAGCATGTGATTGCAGAGGATTGGGAAAAGGCAGCTATGACCTACATCGCTATGGAAGGACCAGCGGAAAACGCTGACGTCCATGCATTCCGAGCTCACGTTCGTGAACATGGTCCAACCGAAGAGGGGCTTGCATTGGCACCCAAGTGGCTTGGTTTCGAACGGCGTATGGTTGAACACCTCTTGACTCGAGAAACTGATTTCGTTGGTGCTTTCAAGAAGTTACCCGGAAACCTCCAACTCATGACGGTTCACGCTTTACAATCTGTGGTGTTCAACAAAGCACTCCATGCCCGAATTGATGCTGGTCTCCCAATCAGCCGACCAATCGCTGGGGACCTCGTTGGCCGCATTGATGAGAAAGGGCAATTGGAAGCATCAAGTTGCGTCATCGTGGAAGAGCGAACCCTTCCCCGGATCACACGGAATTGTGAGATGGGACGTTTGGTCACCACTGGCCCATTGCCCGGAAGCGAAATTCAAACTTGCCAAGGTACATCAGGTGACATTGAAGCACGCATCATCAAGAGCATGAGCCTCGATGACGTGGATTGGAACGTTGAAGCAATCCCGAGGTTATCGACACGGGGCACACGTCGAGCATTGGTCACTGAATTCACCGAATTGGCCATCGATACCGTGCCAATTGCTGATGATGAGTCAATGGGCGAGCGTTGGAAGGCTGGACCCGGTGCTGACAGTCGATGGCACCGTGAAGGAGCATGCATTCGTTTCCGCTTTGTTCTCTCGAGTGGGAGTTACGCCACCACACTGCTTCGTGAATTCATCCAAGGCCCATTGAGTCAACTTTGATCGTTGGTTCGAACCATTAACGAACGCACAAGCACGGTGCATGTTCATTGATTTCAGCGAGTGACGAGTCACTCACAATTGTAGGCAAGGTTTGAGTTCAAATGAGGCCCATTGAAAGGACTTCAATTTCTCCAACGCCGTGGATTTCAGCCATGCGGCTCTCCAAAGCATCAGCGAGTCCTTCGCCATCGTTCATGACCACATGGACTTGAACAAATTTGAGGCCGAATGCAAGAGGTTTGACTTCAACGGATTGAATGTTGTAGATTTCGTCGCTCATACCGGTGATGGTGGTTGCGATTAAGTCAGAATCCACGTCATCGACCTCGGAATCTGGATTGATTTTGTACGTCATCACTACCATGCCCATGATCTCACCTCAGGGTCCTTGGTACTGGCAAGCTGGACAGACGTAGAGAACGCCTTGGTTTCGGCAGCGAGGGCTACGGCCAATGGGTGCAGCGCACCCTGGGCACGGGAATGTGGTGGAACCGACTTCTTCCAATGGAACGCCGGATGCTGTGCAGTTTTTTGCTCTCTCACTCATAGTAGACCCTCAGGACATTTCGCCCACGCCCTCCCCTTCTTTATGGTTGCGTGCTCCATCACCTCAAGACTTGCATCAATTGAGGTGGTCATCGAAGGGGGGTTCCGTGCCGTCAGCACGCCGTTTAGCGGTCTAAAACCACCATTGAACCATCAAGACCGGTGCTGATGACCAATTCTCCGTTCCGTATTCGACACCACCCGTTCGAAATCCGGAGAATATCGCCGACTTGAACGCGATTTGTTTGTTCGCCCCAAAGAACCAGTCCAATAATGCCAGTTTCATCTCGTCCACATGCGGCTGCTACAGGCCCAGTAAACTTTGGCGAGGCAACCCTTCGAATTGGGTAAACGCGTAAAACAACAAGTTCCACCCTATGAACCGGTGCGTTGTGGCGCAGATCGCTGATGTGCTGGCGGGCGGCCCTTGGGTGAACTGGATGTTGCTTTGTGCTCGAAGGATGTTTCATGCCTGGAGGGTTTCACCTCAAGGCGCTTCAATCTATTCGTCTTTTTTCCGACGGATTGAGAACGAGGACTGGATGATTTCAGGCCCTTCATCGACATCATCCCCACCCAACTTCAAATTGAGTGCTGTTTCATAAGAGCGGAGAACTGAGAGGTTCTTGGCCTTCCAAGGCTTGAACTTTCGGCACACAAGGAACACTTCGGAAGAGGAGTTTCGTGAAGCGTGCGGAGAAAAGCGACGTATGTCCGCAAAAAACGGTTTGACAGCCATAATCAACTCTTCCACGCCAACGCCCTGGAAGAGTTTGGTTGTGAACGAACCACCCTTGCACAAAAGAGGTAATGCGAAATCAAACACTTGAGCCACCAGTGTCATGGCCACTGCTTGGTCCATATCCCACTTTCCAGTGATGTTCGGAGAGATGTCAGAGATAATAGCGTTCAAAGGACGGCCGGCGAGTTCGGCCAACATTCGCTCTTGTGTGTGCGGTTCAGTGATGTCACCAGTGAGCAACAAGGCACCTTCAACACGTTGACATGGTTCCAAATCGACGCCGAGAACGAAGCCTGTTTCGCCAACAAGTTCCATTCCGACTTGCGCCCAACCGCCAGGATGGCAGCCAACATCAAGAATGACATCGCCCGGGCTAATGAGGTCAAAGCGTTCTTGAATCTGCTTCAATTTGAATGCAGCTCGTGATCTGTAACCACTCGCTTTGGCTTGACGACGCCACGAATCTCGTTTGTGATTTTCAATCCAATGGTCAGCCACTTGACACCCTCCCCAACCATGGTTGAATTCGACCTGTTCAAGAAACCTCGCCTCAAATACCATTCAAACAAAGGGATGAAGAAGGTTGGACGCTTCGCCGAAGCATGGCGGGGGATGCAAATCGACATCCCCGATCAAAAGGGTGGCTGGTCCTCATGCTTACCGTAGGATTGCTGCAAATGCCAATCTTGGCTCAGGGTTTCGTTGTCGATACTGAAACATCACTTGCAACTGGCATTGAGACAAACCTCGGAGGGCGCAGTCTGCTGGTCGAGGAATTAACCACAACGTGGTGCCCTACGTGTGCTGAAATTGACCCATACCTCATGGGCGTATCCGACGCACATGGCTCCAGAATCGCCCTCATGGCCTACCACCCCAGCGATGGAGAAGATGCTTTTTCCCCACCTGCTTCAGACCATCGCATTGATCGTTTGAAGGCTGTTAACCCTGAGTTACCCGGTACACCATCATTCATTGTTGAAGGTCGAGCCTTCCACACCGGTACAGAGGCTTGGGTCGACGTTCAGCGAGATATTCTTGATGCTGAGGTCGAACGACAGATGTTCACGAAACTTCAGTTTACAGTCAAAAGCAATGGTGACAACATAACGGCGACACTGGTTGATTTCGACGGTCATGCCAAAAATAATTCACAACTCACTTTCCTTGTTCTCGAACATGAAAAAACCGTACCTAAAGGGGCAGTTAACCCAGGCGGTCCGACCCGTGATCGTGTGGTCATCGCAACCTCTGAATGTGACATAGCGAGTGGAGAAGTCATTGAAAGTATTGACCTCATTGAAGCTGTAGCGCCAGTGGGATGCACGACTGATTTTAGCATTACCTTCGAAGCGCTTGAATCCTTCAGTGTTGTTTTGGTTCATGAAAATACATTCGCAACGATCAACACGACTGAGGATCTTGGAAGTTACGGAGCAGTTGAATTTGCTTATCGGGAACGCAGTGAAACTCAATCATGGAATTCTGCTTGGGTCGTGTTGTTCTGTGCCGGTATGGCGGGCCTCCTCATTTTCCCAAAGAAGAACAAAATTTCTGCTCCACGCACTGAATCCCCCGAAAAAGCGGTATAAATTTCTGGAAACCGGAATCAAGTGATGCATTTTGGCAGAGCATTGATATGCTAGGATTGACAACGGTATACCATGGAAAAAACCTGGGAAGATGTCACATGGCAGGAGAATGAACCCCTCAAAGAATGGGTTGTCGAATTTATCGTCACCATCAGTGGAACCGAGAACCATCATTTGAGCACGCTTTGGGGCGAGGACCATGGCGAAGTCCAACGGCACCTCCTCGCAGAATTAAGGCGGATCTACAGTGGCAGCGTACGAATCGATGTCACCGTACTGAGGATGGAAGAAGTCAGCACGAAAGCCGATGCACTGTACTTTGAAGGGTGCTTTACACCGTGATCAAAGTTCAACGAAATACACTTCGATAACTTCACTATTTTGGAGCAGGTAATCATCAAAGGAATCAACCTGGTTTGCTTCCGAAGCCTCCGAACCAGACGCAAAGACGTGCATGCGCATGCTGTGTGTATCGTTGGCTCGGTGGTCAAAGATACCTGTTTCGTCAAAATGGACGCCCCAGATATCGAAAAATACGCCGAGTGACACGTTGCCACCATCGTTCATCTCGATGTGCAGAGTGCCACCTTCGTTGTGTGTGTGAACGGCATGCATGTTCGCACCTTGTTGATTGCAAACGCCGCTGTTGATGCCGATGCCACCTGGAATGGTTTGCTGCTCCCCTTCAACGAAAACTTTCAGCGTAACGTGGTCGTGACGAGCTAAATCATCGTGATCGAGGCAGACAAAGGCGAGTGGATCAGGTTCATCAGCACTGGACCAGATGGGTTCTACTTCATCCAATGCAGATTGTTGGCTGAGTAAAATCAGCAGACCTGCAATTGCTGCAGCTGCGATCATTCCCCAAACGAGACGTTCTTGATTCAAACCAAAACCCCCATCAATCATTCCAGTGCTTTTCACCATGCATGAACCGGAGTTGAAGGAACCCCGCAAGTGCAACAATGTTGGCCAAGTGAGCCATGGTGCAAAACTGACAAATCTTTTCCATTTCAAGCTCATAGGACACCAACAGACCAATCACTCCGAGGCCAGAAAAAGTGATGAGCGATCCTATGTCGATGAATCTCTTCACCCATGGTGCGTTTGGCTCTTTCGAGGAAGCATAAGCCAGGAACAGCAAAACCGTGAAGGTCACAAACCCAACCATGCCCCATGACAAGCTAGGCAGGTATGGCACGGTGTTGTAGGCACTGTTCCCAATCACATCATCGCATGAGAAAATTGTTTCAGAAGCACAAAATTTGGACCCTTCACTGACTTTTGCGTAAATCCACTGTGTTTGAATGGAAACCGCAAGACCTGCGAGCAGGGTTAGGTTCAAACCAGCAAAAATCCGACTTCTTCGTGTCTTTAGCGATGGAAAGCGTTCTGAAAGTGCGGTGAACATTCCTTCAGTACCAGGAAGAATCAGCAACAGACCAACCAAGATCGGAACGCCATAAGCCATCAGAAGAAGCGTTGTGGCCATCTCAAGCACCACCGTTATCTCGAGTGACTTGAGTGATGATTGCATCGAGGAAGGTGTTTGATTCACCATCACCGTTCACATCTCCGACATCGGTTCCACCGCTTGAAGACCAAGCGATGATACCATCGGGTGAGATCAGGAAATATGTGGGCGTGCCTCGAATCTCCCACTTGTCCATGTTATCTTGGTCCAAGTCATCGACGTACGTCACATCATCGTGAGCTGAACCGTCTCGGTTAGCGCAATCAGAACCGCCGCACTCTTCACCGCTTACCTTGTCTCGAAAGGCGACGATTTCGTCTCGAGAGGAGTCATGGCCTTTGATATCCAATTGAGTTGCGCTGGCGAAGAAACTTACGTGCGCTCCGTTCCACTCTGGGTTTTTGTTACTGAAAATCTCGGATGCATCGCCGTACAATTCAGCGGAACGGACACAGTATGGACAGTCTGTGTCCATGAATTCAATCATCACCCAATCCCCAGATACATTGCCGTCCCATGCGGTGTCAAATTGAGCGGAGAAGTCAAAGGACGACCATCCGTTTCCTGAATAGGCAGCACCGTTGAGAACAGGTGCTCGCTCGCCTTCTTTGGTCCCAGTAGGGACGCTGTTTGTGGTGAAAGCAAGGATCAAAATTCCTATGAAAAAGACCGAGGTGATCTTGAGAAGGGCGTCGCTGCGGGTGCTGGCTTGTTCATCGTATGTGTGTTTCATGTGTTCATCTCCTATCCAGACCAATTTCTTCAATGAGAGCAAGCGCGGTGTGCCTGATGGCATCTTCGCTGTTATAGCGCACATCAAATCCTGTTGAAAGCATCTTCTCTATGCCGAGCATGGCTCGGGGGATGTCCCCTGCCCACCCACGGTCGCCGCCAGTGTACTCGATTTTAGCATCGTGGCAACCGGTTGTTTCCACAACGATTTCAGCGATTCGGCGCACTGACGCAGTGTCATGGCTACCGAGGTTGTAGAGGTTCAGTGGAGCATTGGCACAGGACATGACATGAAGGATCGCTTCGACACAGTCACCCACTTCCATGTAGGATTTCTCTTGCAATCCATTGCCGAGCACTTCCAGTCGGGACGGATCGTTCTTTAATTTGTGAATGAAATCAAATATCACGCCATGTGTTCCGCGCGTTCCGATGATGTTGGCAAAGCGGAAAATGTAGGCTTGGAGTCCAAATGTCCCCACCCAGCTGCTGATGAGACCTTCACCTGCTTGCTTGCTTGCTCCATAAAGAGAGATTGGCAGACAAGGACCGTGAGTTTCTGGTGTGGGCAATGGAGCATCTTCTCCATAAACCACAGAAGAAGAAGCAAAAGCGATCTTAGGGACATCGTTCCTTCGCATTGCTTCTACGATGTTGTAAGTGGCAAGCGTTCCTTGCTTCAAATCGGTATCGGTGATTCGGGTGCCCAAACGAATGTCTGGATTCGCTGCGAGGTGGAACACACAGTCGATGTTGGCCATTGCACCCATGACATCGGCAAAGACAGTGATATCGCCGTGAATCAGGGTTGCTTTACCGCTGTCGAGGTGATGCTGAATGAAGCCAACATTCCCCGAAGAGAGGTTGTCAATGATGACGACTTCGTCACCACGTTCAATCAAACGGTCGATGAGATGTGAGCCGATGAAACCTGCTCCGCCCGTGACCAATGCTCGCATGTTGGGAAGAAAGAAGCCCTCCGTATGAGGCTTTGCTCCCTATGTGGAAACCGTTTGCGTTAAGACCGTAGGGGTGAATGATTCGGATTGCGCACCATCGAATGGTGTGCGGATGTGTAAAAATGAGCAAAAAAACCCAAAAAGAAGCAAATGAAAACCTAGACATGAACAACAACCTGTTGGTCGGATATGTCCGAAAGAGCAACGCTGGTGGCGCCCTCAAAGTGTCGATCAATACGAGCGCTTTCGGTGATTGTGCGACCTATGTCACAAGCGACGGCCAAGCCTACGTGCCCCTTGTGATCTCGTTGAACGCGCTCGGCAAAGTTCTGAGCGGTGAGCGAGCAGTGACCACCCTCAGTCAACTCCAAGATTGAACGGTTTTCGCAACCAAGACGTTTCCACCTCATCGAAGATGACCGCCTGCCAAGCGCAGGAGCCGTTCTCCTTTGGGCTTCGGCCCAATTGAGAACTCCACCCTTCCTCCAAAACAATCAGCAATCTTAATGTTTGAGTCTATACGACTAAATAGGTCTATGCAAGCCGATAAATGGTGAAAACTATGTCACAGCAGGAGCCATCGCCCCGCTCATTTGTTGTTGCTGGCATGCCAATGTACAATGAAGAAGAGACGATTGGCACCGTTGTGACAACCGCTCTTCGCCATGTTGATGCTGTGATTTGCATTGACGATGGATCGTCGGATTCCGGTGCTCGAATCGCAGAAGCATGTGGTGCCATTGTGTACCGACACCGCTCAAACCGAGGCTATGGTGCAGCCCTGAAAACACTCTTCATCAAAGCTCAAGAAATGGAAGCCACTGCTTTAGTGGTGTTGGACAGTGACGGGCAGCATGAAGCAAGTGATATTCCTAAACTCCTGGATCCAATCTTGTCCGGCAAAGCAGATTTTACCATTGGTTCACGCTTCATCAACGGTGGTGGAGGAACAGACATGCCGGCTTATCGTCGTCTTGGCATCAAAGTCATCACAGCAGCCAGCAACCTCTCAAGCGATCTGGGCATCAAAGACACACAATCAGGGTTCCGAGCCTTTTCGAGTACGGCTTTGGAACGTTTGCGATTTGATTCCGAAGGAATGGAATTGTCCCTCGAAATGCTCGAAGACGCCAGGGAAAAACAACTGAACATCATGGAAGTTCCGACGGTCATTCGCTACGACGTCCCTAAAGGATCAAACTTCACCGCTGTATCGCACGGTTTCACTGTCCTCACTTGGGCACTGCTCTCCCTTTCACAAAAGAAACCATTGCTCGTTCTTGGACTCCCTGGAATCGGACTTTTAGCCACCGGTGCTGCTATGGGTTTGAACGTCGCACAAGGCGTTACCATGCAACTTGACAGCATTGTCGGTCCGGGGCTTTCTGCCGTCTGGATTGGCGTCTTAGGCCTCTCTTTGATGGCAACGGGCTTGGTTTTGCAGAGCGCTCGTGGATTTCTTCGACATCTGTTGGTTCGGGAATTCGGTTTGGATTAAAGCCTCGGATTTTCATCAAAAACCAACCCCTGAATGAGTATCCTTCAAGACCCTGCTAATCATGCAGGAACCATGGCAAGCGACTCGAGCGGGGATGAAGGGTTCCTTCCGAGTTTGTTTGAACCCCTTACAAATTTGCAAAACCGGTTCACAGCCTCTTCGATGCGGCGCCTTGACTCGATGTACGGAACCATCCTCGCGTCGCCGATGATGGTGGTGGTGCTTCTTGTCATCATCGCCGGTGTTTTTGCTAGCCAAGGTTTGAATTTCCAGGAACAAATCGATGATGATGTCGAAATTTTCCTACCTGATGGGGCACCTTCGTCTGAACTGCTTCTTGAGGTACGAAAAGAATGGTCGACCGATATAGCAGTCATCTACATTCAAACCCCCAATGCATTCGACCCTTCCTTTACCACAAACATCACCGATGAGATGTTCCTCAAAGAAATAAGTTGGATTGAAGGCGATGATGACAACGCCAATGGTGATTCAACAGGCAGAGGCATCGACTATGCGAAAGACGACCGTGGCCGCAGCGATGGAGTGTTGTGGATCATATCGCCTGCTCAAGTGATCAAAGAAATCAATTCCGCTGACGGACGGTTCAACAATTCCCTCTGCGTTCATGGAATCAACACCCGTATTCCTGTTCAAGTGGATTGTGACCTCCCTGGCGGTGGCCCTTACGCGATTCCAGATCAGCAACGCATCGACCAGATCATTGAAGAATCAGACGGTGCCTTTGATGCATTATTCAAGGACACCAATGACATGGATTTATTCTTCGACAGTGACGGTGACGGAAACACCACCAATGACATCGATGGTGACGGGGTTTGGGACACAGCAGCAATCCTTGTTGGGATGAAAAGCGACCTTTCCGAGACCAATGATTTCGACGATTTTAGCGAGTTGCTGGTTCAGTTCCAAGCGGTCATCGATGCAAGGCCTGACGAATACACTCAGACCGATATGACCGTGACGGGTTTGACAAAGGTCTTGGAAGATATTTCTGATGCCATCTATGAAGATTTATTGATGATTTTACCATGGTCGGTCTTGTTTACAATTTTGGTAATCACGGCCCTTCACCGTTCACTCAAGGTCGTCGTGATCACGGGAACTCCGATTGTAATGGCGCTCGCAGTAACGTTTGGAAGTTCAGTCATTTTGGACATTACGCTGACGCCAATGATTGTAGCTACGTTTCCGATTCTGATTGGTTTAGGAGTGGATTATGCCTTACATATGGTCAATCGAATCGAAGAAGTTCGGCGAAAGGAGATTGACAAAGCCAACGATGAGAACGCCCGAAGACGTCGTACAGGCGAGGCACTTCAGCCCGTTCCTGATTTGTGGGATATCAATTTTTACCGAGATTGTGTGCTCGAGATGACTCGTTCCACTGGTGTGGCTGTCTTCCTCTCCGCGATGACCACCATCATCGGTTTCTCGGTGCTTATCGCTCCAATGATCGTTCCCATTTCTCCAATTCGCTCGGTCGGCATCACGTTGGTGATCGGTATTGGTTCAACATTGCTGTTCAGCATCATTCTCGTACCCACGCTTTCATGGCTGCTGAAGTTCAATAAGCGCAGCAATCCCTCGGTGTGGAAGAACATTGGAACTTGGCCTGTGAAATGGTTCTTAGCGATTTTGTTGGTTTCAGGGAGCGTCACGGCCTACGGTGTAGCGAACTTAGACACGATGGATGAACCGATCACTGGCTCCTCCGAAGCACCTGACGGAATCGATTCACTCAACTCCTTAGCCAAATACTCCCGAGAATTTAGCGGTGGACAAACCTCGTTGTTCATTTTTAATGCAGAAGAACGGACAGCCGAAGCACAAGCAAACAACACGGATAACATCCGTGACTTACCGGTGTTGGATGCCATCGATGCTTTAGAATTGCAAATTGATAACGTCGATGAGACCAACACCACCAGCATCATCACCTTCCTAAGAACAATCCCCGCTACGATCACCTTGACAGATGGGGTCACACTCTACGAAGGCAGCCTCTGGGATTTGCTTCACGACCCGTGTTGGGAAAGCAATGACCCAATCGAATGCAACGTCTGGCTAGGTCTCGAATTAACGGGCCCAGACGGTCGCAAAGGCCTTCGAAAGGACATGGTGAATGCGGTCTTTGATACCTTGAGTGAAGAAGTGCGTTCGATGCTGTTGAATGAAGAAGGGACGAAAGCCATCGTCTATGTCACCCAGCCATACATGAACCTCAATGTTGCAGGGGAATTGCGCAACGAGATTGACGGCCTACTCTCGGAAGAACCAGATGTCGCCAAAACAAGCACTTCGCTGCTCACTGGAGGCCTCCCCGTATCGCTTGACATCAACGACGGGATCCATGACACACAAACCCTAACCACGATCGTAACGCTCTTGCTCCTCACCTTGGTTTTGGCCATCGTATTCCGATCGCCTCGCTTGGGAATTTACACCATGATACCGGTGGCTGTGGTGATCCTGTGGCAACCTTTGTTGATGAAAAGTGGAGACGTCAATGTCAACATCTTTACCGCGATGATTGGAACGATTGTCTTTGGAATAGGGGTTGATGATTCGATCCACGTGATGCACAGGATCCAAGAAGAAGGTGAGACGCCAACAGGCATCGCCAATGCGATTGAAGAAACAGGTCAAACTATTTTTGAAACGACAATCACAACGATTTCAGGTATTGCTGCCGGCTTTTTAGCAGCCTTCCCTGGCTTGGAGAACTTCTTTATGATCATGTGCATGTTAATTTTCTTCGCCTTCATCACCAGTGCTTTCATGCTCCCAGCGATCATCACCCTCGAACACACCATACGCAGCAAATTACGTGGTGAGGATGACTGGAGGGATTACGGAGATGGAATCGCTTTAGCATCACCAATCTCAATGAAACCGCTTGATGCGGTGTTAGAGCAGTGAAGCTCAGCACTCATTGGTGATCGTTCTAAATTGAATGCCAAAGGGTGGAGGGAGTAGGGAGTAAGCCCCTTTCTGTTACCTTTCGGTGACCGCATTCAACTTAGCATCCTACCTGTCCCTCGGCGTGCCGCGTCAGCGGGACTGTTTGGACTTGCTCCAACGGGGTTGCTCGTCTCATCGACAACAAGGCAATCTCTGTCTTTCAACGTCATTGTACACACCTTGCATCGTTCGTTTCTGCTGCATTGACCTGACCATTTCTGTTCTCTTACTTCTGTAAGCCGTCTGCACTGTGGAGAGGGGACTTTCCTCAGAGTCGAACTCTGTCAGCGATCCTCCTACTCCCTCCAACAGGTCCTTTGGCATCGAGGTTTCAAACCCTTCGCTGTGGAATGAAGATCACTTGTAGGGATTCTCACCAGGTGATGAAGAGGCCTGTTGAGCACCATAGGGGCCGGATTCAGGTGGGGTTGTGGATTGATTCTGCTGAATCGTCAACCCAGGAGCTTGATAGTTTTTCATTGGAACCATGCCCTTTGGTTGAGGTGATTTCAAACCGAACATAAGCACAGCCACAAGCGATACACTGAGCAAAAATATGATGACAAGGAGCATTGGGTTGACGGCAGCCACACTGCCCAAAACCCCTTCTGTTCGAGGTTCATCAACAAAGACAGTGCTTGTTTGGGCCGAGGGACCTGCAATGATGTGGTATTCAATCCACATCGTTCCTGAGCGGTCAGGCATCCACTCTTTGCTGTAGTCGAATTGCCCACCTGCAGGAGTTTCAACTTCACGTGCATCGATTCGAGTTCGAGCTCCGTTGCTTTCAACGCGTTCGACAAACATCTGCGCCGTTCCGTTGGCAAGGCCATTGTTTTCAATGGTCACGCCAAGGCGGAGGACATCTCCTTCAGCGATGTCCTTTGATGGTTTCATCGTAGGATTGGTAAAGGTGTAATCTGCAACTCGCTGTTCAAGCGTCCAGACCGACAAAGGCGCATCAATGTCATTGAACACTGGCACCATTGGATGGCCTGCAACATCCGAGCCGGTGACCCAAATGCGCAATTCAAGGGCTTGGGTACGCATGGAGGTGGTTAACTGATCTTCGAGGTTAAGAACGGCCTCTGTTGGAATCATTGAGCCGTATGGACGCCCTCCGACAACACTCATTGGGAACGATCCATTGACAACCACTGGACTTGCGAGTCCAAGACCTTCTTGATGGACCGCCCAATTCAATGTGAGTTTATCTTCACTTAATCGGTCCTCTTCATCAACGAGGATTTCGAACTTCAATGAGGACCAAGCCGATTCCTCAATGATTGAATTGACGCTAGGTGAGGCGACCCCCACGATGCTTGGGGCTTGATTATCGACGATGAAGAACGCAAAAGGTGCGGAATCTGTTCGATCTATCGCACCATTCGGGGGGTCATCAAGAGCGCTTGTGAGCCCATAGGTACCAGATGCAAGAGGGGAAATGACAACCCCTGTGAACGAGCCATTCACAGATTCCACGGCGGCTTCAATGCCGCCAAGGTCCAACATCAGATCCACAGATTGCATGACTGCCATTTGGGAACGGTACCAGACTAAATCCCCCATCACGCCCACATCAGAGCGAGGTTGGATCCAAGTCCCAAGTCCAGTGAGTGCTCCATCGCCAACAGTGAACGACATGCTGCTACGAGGGATTTCAAACTCTCCGGAGAAGCGCCAGTCAAGGGAAGAAAGGGAGGCGATGTTGGATTGTCCAGATCGATCGTGAACAAGGATGGAAGGCGTGCGGATTAAGCTCACGTCGGGATTGAATCCCCATTCGAGAGAGAAATTGATGTGAAACATTCCCTCTGTGGAAAAGACTTCGTCAGCGTTTAATTGTTCAAGTGTGCACGATTCTATTTCGATGAAAACTTCACTGGTCAAGCATTGCTCCGTGGTAGCATTCCATAGAATGTTGAGCGGGGTGTTGTGGTTGCTCGCAAGATCGATTTGAATGGTCTCAATGTCAGACACACCGTTCATGTCCCAAACAGGAATGCTCAGCATGTTGGCCTCTCCAGGATGCAACCATGCATCACCTTCAATGTGCCACGATGCTGGTGTGGAACCAAGTAGAGGCGCACCGTCGTTATCGATTTGGACATTGAACAAAGGTTCTTCCAAATTGCCAGCTGCCAACATAGCATTGCCTGCAGAATCGGCTACATCGAGCCACCCTCGCATCATCGACCCAGATTGATACGCAGAGGAATCAAACGGCAGCAGATAATGGCCTTGAACCATGGTTCGAACCTCTGGGACTTCAAGGGCATGAATGGAAATTTCTTCTGCATCCATGACGCCATCCATGTTGGCATCATCAATCCAAGAGCGCCAAAGATGGACATTGGCTTGGAGAGGCAGGACCGGGCGATCGGCAATGAGGAAGTCAAGCGCAGTTGTCGGCCCAGCATCGAGGTGGTCAAATTGATTGATGTTCATTCCAAGCAATTCAGGAGACACCGTGTCAAAGGAAAACTCTGCACTGTTTGGTACAGCGTATGATACGCTTTGCCCTTGCAAAGGTTGGAGTTCGATTCTCAATTCCACATTTTCTTTATTGTTTGGTACGCTCCAAGGGAAGGAGGCAATGCCATGTGTGAATACGGACGTGCACTGTTGCTGCAGATCATCAACAAAGAAACACACATCAACGCTTCCGCTTCGTGGGAATGGGCTGTGTTCAATGCCTTCGAACCTTAATTCGGCTTCAATGGTCACCACATCGCCGGGGTGAAGGTATGGATTGGCTAATTCTGAAGGAATGCCAGCGGAGTTTACAGAGCGCCAATCAAGAAGTTCTACATCGTTTTCGACCCCCTGTGCGTTTCCAAGCCCGAAGTTCATCGTCACTGGAATCATGGGCCCAGTTGGTGCAATGAGGTTAACTGAGACAGTCAATGATTCTTCATCGTCCCATTGCTCTGTGAATTTGAACCGGTGATCGATTTGCAGGAGCGCCCCACTGCCAATCACGGTTTTTGACCCGAGACCACCGTTGTCGGACCACACCATAGGTGCACCTTGAGCAGTGCAACCCAATTCACCCGTGGCTGGGAGGGATGAGAAGGGGCATGAGGTCTGAGAATTGCGCACCATGCCTTGGAGTTGCAACGCCACTGACCAGCCATTTGTTTTGACATAGGAAGCGGCATCGGTGACACCGAGCGAGGTGAAATCAAAGGTACTGCTAATTTCAATCCAATCGGTTGAGGGGACAAAAGTATCACTGATGTTGGTGATTTGAATCGAAACTGGATCAACTGAGGTCTGCGTTGTAAGTTGAGCAATTGTGAGATGAAGTGCGCCCGTTGAAGACATTCGAACAGGGAGCATGATTGTTTTGAGCCCATCCACGGCTGCTGCTGAATGAAGTTGGCTGTTCAAAGCGATGACAAGAGCATCACTGGACGTAAAGTCCATGCTCAAGGATGCGTCATAAGGTGCGAATAAACCACCAACCACAAGGTCAGAACTCGAACTAGCAGAGCCTATAGAAAGTTGTACTTCGGACAAGGGCAACCCCTTCATCCCGTGTGTAGCGATGGCCTGTGACAACGCTCCATTGAGCGTGGTCAATTCGTTTGGAGTCAGGGTAATCACGGTCAAATCTTGCATGTTCGGAAGGGTTTTGCTTAAGATTTCTTGACCTGCGATCGACAAGGACATGCCCGGAGATGAGGATGGCGTTGCTGGTGAAGCGATTGCAAACTCAAAGGCATCCACGCCTGCGAGTGGCAACGCGAAGTCAAAGGTCGCTGCTGCACTTGCAGTTGATGCCTTGGTATGCCACATTTCGCCGTCGAGGAATCGGTCTTGAATGCCCAGTCGCCCCACTTCTGGCAACATCATCGACCAGTCATTCACACCGTCAAGTCCGACATCGAATCGAAGACCATCAACGACGCTGGTGCGAATCATTTCCACATCAAAGGTGCTGAGGGTCCATGACCCACCAGTTGAAATCACCCTGAACTGAGCGGTGTACATTGGTGCATCGAACCAAAGTTGCACCCCTGGCTGCAGATTTTGCCATGTAACACCACCGTCAACAGATGCTTCGAGGGTGGCTGCTGAACCTGACAACAAACTGTTAGAAATCACACCTGCAAAACCGCTTCGGACATGATAGGAAGGCGAGACCAGATCACCGGTGCCTGATATTTGACCCGCCGTCCATGAGGCACCTTGCAGCTGCCAACCTTGGTTTGTTGGATCTTGATGGAAGTCTTCGAACAGTGCCCCGTCAAAGTGGAACCCATGGATGCTAGGAACGCCCATTGAGCCGCTCTCCATATGGACATCCAAACGGACAAGGGGGTGAGCATGCCAATCGACCATCCCAAGATCGATGCTTCGCCCAGTCATGTGTTCAAAACCATCCACAGGCTGATTGGTCGACGCATCAAGGAGACGCCATTCAAGCACTGCGTTACCAGGAATTAAAGCGTCCATGTGAAGGTACCCAAAGGCTTTGTTTTCGCCTTGGCCCAAAAGACTCGGTCCAAACGCCGAGGATGTCCAATTACCCTCACCGGATGAAACCCCGGTGTTGGTTGGTAAAACGGACACGTCGTCGACGTTCCAGCCTGTGTAGGTCACGGAGCCGTCCGTTGTCCCTAGGCCAAAGCGAACTTGGAAGTTTGGATTGTTTGCTACATAATTCGTGATGGAAATAGTCTGAGTGGTCATCGAGCCGTCGTTGACGGTACCCGAATTGGAGTAGACACTCACCCAATTTCCATTCGCTCCCTTCACAGAGACATAGGCGTGATCAAAGGAGGAACCCTCAACGCCGAGGCGCTTCTGGAATTCCAATTCCCAATTGCCAGAGCAGGAAGAGCAATCCATGACAGGTGAGGTCGCCCATGTGGTTGAACTCATGGAGTTTGGATAATTTCCGTTGTAAGTGTAAATCGCTGAGACACCGCTGCTCACTCCGCCTGTTTGCCCGAGGCCAGTATCGAAGCCCCAGAGCCAGCCTGTTGAACCGAGCGTCCATCCGTGTGAGGCTGTTTCAAAATCATACTCCCAGCCCTGTGGAAGAATGGTGAGCGATGTTCCGTTGACGTCCATGCCGTCATACACAGCCCCGGTTGAAAAATCGCTGGAATCCGTCCACGACGAAGCCAAAGAGGATGGAAGCCTCATGGGTTCAACTTCGACATCAATGCCTTGGATAGCTTGACCGTCAGGCACCTCGAATTCGATTTTGGTGCTTGCTCCATCGGGAAATGAACCGATGGTTATGCTCTCTGCTTGTCCTAAAGTGACGGCGTGTTGCTGTGATGTACCATCGTCGAATTCTCTTGGTTCAGCAGGGGTGTAACCTTGCAAAAGTGTGGACATGAGAAACAGGACAACAACAACGAATGAGCGAAAACCCGCTGCCCCACCAGTGCCCATAGGACGACCTACGCTCCTCGGCAGGTGAAAAGACTTCGGCCAAATATTCCAAAACATCGAAATGGGATTTTGGAACGTTCACGCCAACATCGATGGGCAAAGCCTCAAGGGCTTTCCGCTGTGAAAGCGTGTCATGAGCGATGTGGAAGCCCTCAAGAAAGAGGCAGGTATAGCGGCATGTGCATTCGTGAAAACTGGCATGAAGGTGGGTCTTGGAACAGGATCAACTGTGAAACACACCGTTGTGGAACTCGGTCGGCGTATGGCCGAAGAGGGGCTTGAAATCGTTGGTGTACCGACCTCATTGGCCACCGAAAAACTAGCGATACAAGTTGGGATACCTCTGGTTGAATTGTCGTCGATTGATGGACTGGACATCGTCATTGATGGCGCAGATGAATACGACCCTCAATTCCAACTGATCAAAGGAGGCGGAGCGGCGTTGCTACGAGAGAAGGTTGTGGCTCAAGAATCTGCGGCAATGGTTGTCGTTGCTGACGATCGTAAGCGGGTTGCTGCTCTTGGCGCATTCCCCCTTCCAATCGAAGTTACTCCTTTCGAATACGAAGCAACCATTCGCGCTCTCGGCCGCCTCCTTGATTGTCGAGTTAACTGTCGAATGGCCGGTGACAATGCCGTCGTGACCGATAATGGAAACATGATTGCAGATGCGCACATGGGACCCAACATCACAGATCCTGTCGCAATGGAAGCTGCCATCCTGAACATCGCAGGTGTGGTTCAAGTTGGTTTGTTCAATGGTATGTGCGACGCAGTCGTTTTGGCCGGCTCCATGGGCGTTGAAACAATCATCAATCCTCGTGGACGATTGAACTGATGCGCCACGGGACGATGTCCGTCAATCATTAAATACGGGCGGACGGACGGCGGGGTGGGCTTGTAGCTTAGTCAGGTAGAGCGATGGACTCTTAATCCATCGGTCGCGGGTTCGAACCCCGTCAGGCCCGCCACTCAAACATCATTTGGTTTGTCAATCACGATGCCGAGAACACTCGACGTTGGGATTTTCCCAAAGTTATGAGAATCTTCGGAAGAGGTTGGATCGGTATTGTCCCCTTCGACAAAGAGTTCAGCACCCTCGATGGAAGTAACCCGCTTCACAAGGTGGAGCGATGTTTTGAATGGATGCTTGAACACGACAACTGAACCAACACTGACCGCAGATTCAAGCAGTTCAGCACAGAGCAAGCGATCGCCTTCGCTGTAAGTTGGCCACATGCTGTCGCCAGAAACAACAGCAATGAAACGTGCCATGAGGGGTCCTCAACTGGCTCGGATCCAAGGGACTTCTCGACCCTTGATTGCCCAGAACATGGTGTGGATTGCTTCGATAGCATCCATGAGTTCTTGGGCATGCATAGCGGAAACCTCAACCTTGCAGGCGCTGCAAAGTTTGGCAGCTTGCCAGAATGTTGTGTGAAGTTCGGGATGTGCATCGAGGTGCTGAGGCTTGAAGAAATCAGTCCAGAGAACGAGCAATTCATGCTTGCACTTTTGCGCTTCTTCATCCTTGATAGCTGCATAGCGGCTCATGGTGTTGAGGTAGGCTGCCATTGACTCGGAACTGAACACCTTGGGGTAGTCCAAAGCAAGCATTTTCTTCGTCATCGATTGAACTGCTTCACCAGCGATACGGGCGCTTGCAGGGTCATAGACACCGCATGGTCCGTCACAATGGGCAGAGGCTTCAATCTCGGGTAGGATGTTGTCGTTGGTCATCAAAATTGCCATATCGCCCTAGTACATGAACATGCGCTCAAGCACACATCATACGACAATTGTTGTTCCTGCATTCCCTCGAAGGGCATCCAATGCATCCCCAGGCTGGCAGAGAATCGCTTGGAGACCTGGCCGATGAAGGGCCGCTTCCATGAGGCTCCCTATTTTCGGACCCATGGAGCCAGGTGGAAACTCCCCAGCCTCAAGAAAAGCCTCACATTCATCCAAGCTCAGTCTGGCGTGGCTGCGTTCTTCATCGGTGCCAAAGCCTGTCCGAACTGCATCGATAGCAGTCGAAATGATCAGCACTTCTGCTTCCAGTTTAATCGCAAGGAGAGCGGACAATCGGTCTTTGTCGATGACGGCAGGAACGCCGGTGAAATGATTGCCTTTCCGGACAACAGGGATACCACCGCCACCACCACAAATGACGACTGCGTGGAGGTCGACCATTTTCTGAATCACTGGTAAATCGATGACTTCCATCGGCAAAGGGCTCGCAACAACCCGACGTGGTCCAATGCTTGTTTCAGCAATGTTCCAATCGGCCTCCATCACGACCTTCGCTGAAAGGACGGGGCCAACTGGCTTTGTAGGATAAAGGAAACCGGGATCATCTGCATCCACCAAAACACGAGTGACAATGGTTGCTGTACGCTCAGGACGCTGGCGGCGGGAAAGAATCGAATCGAGGTTCAAAGCCAGACCGTGGCCAATCATCCCTTGAGTTGCTGCAACCCATGCATCCATTGAGTTGGTCATTTCAGTATCAAGTGCCATGAGATGACCAACTTGTGGACCATTGCCGTGCGTGAGGACAACACCCCAACCCGCTTCCAACAGATCGACCACATCAGACATCACATGGGCGAGAATGCGTTCACTTTCTCCGTCAGTTGTTCCTGTTGGCGAAGCAAGGGCGTTGCCGCCAATTGCATAGACTGCGACCCGTGCCACAACGTAGTTTAGCCTTGCAAGTGGTTTGAGGCTTGTCCCTGTATGACCTCTTCGAACAGCGGTTTCACAACCCGAACCACCTCACCGGTGCAGGGTGACATTGAATTAGACAATGGCCTACCCGAGAACAGGTGCGAAGATGGTGAAGACGATTTGGATTGGTGATGTGCAATCTGGAATGTACGACGACCAGGTCGTGGAATTGAAAGGATGGGTCAAGCGAACGCGAGGCTCAAACAAAATCCGATTCGTCGTTCTCCGAGATTCAACCGGTACCATACAATGCGTTGCAAAGCGAGATGTGCTTGGCGATGAAGCGTTTGAATCGGTCAAGGGCGCCTTGATCGAATCGAGCATCATCATCACGGGTACGGTCAACGTAGACGAACGATCCGAAGGCGGCCATGAACTGGTCGTATCGAGCGTCGAGATCGTTGGGTCGGTCAACCCAGAACGCCCATTCCCCATCACCGAATCAGCCATGGCAGCCGCCGATGGTGGTGAAACTGAATTCCTCTTGGACAACCGCCACCTCTACCTAAGGACCTCGCGGATGACGACCATGCTCAAACTTCGAAGCAGTGTGTTTGGCGCAATTCACGGATACTTCCGTAACCTCGACTTTATTGAATACCAAGCCCCGAACTTCGTCGCAGGCGCTGTTAAGGTGGCTCAACCCTGTTCGAAGTTCCATACTTTGGACGCACAGCCTACCTCACTCAATCTTGGCAACTCTATGCAGAAGCAGCCATGCCGGCACTTGAGCGGTTGTACACCATTGCCCCTTCCTTCCGGGCTGAGAAATCACGCACTCGCCGACACTTGACTGAATTCTGGCACGCTGAGATGGAAGTCGCATGGGCCAGCAACCAAGAAATCATGACGCACGGTGAAGGTGTTGTCCGAAAAATCGCAGCAACCCTCCTCGATGAGCGCACACCTGAATTGGAATCCCTCGGACGTGACCTCGATCTTGTGGCCCGTTACGCAGACAGCCCTTACCCTCGCATGCGCTATGACGAAGCTGTCGAAACATTGCAAGGTATGGGTGTCGATGTCGAATGGGGTCAAGATCTTGATTACTCAAAAGAAAAGGTCCTCACTCAGGACTTCGATGTCCCCCACTTCTTGACCCACTACCCAAAGATAGCCAAACCCTTCTATCACCGAATGGACCCAGAGGATGAAAAATACGTCTTATGCCACGATTTGCTGGCCCCCGAAGGCTATGGTGAAATCATAGGCGGAGGCGAACGAACGTGGTCAGAAGAGGAGATCCTCAAGCGTTTGGATGAAGAGGGAACACCTCACGAAGCATACCAGTTCTACATCGACACCCGTTCCTACGGTGGCGTTCCCCACGGTGGATTCGGCATGGGCGTTGATCGGGTTTGCTCTTGGTTAACAGGTGCAGACCACATTCGCGAAGTCATTCCATTCCCCCGAGACTCCAGGCGAGTCACCCCCTGAGGTGGCCAAATGGGATCTGTTATCGCCCTTGGTTGCGGGCTCGTTGGTCGGTTCGTGATCGAACGCCTCATACAAGCCGGACATCATGTCACTGTGATTGATTTGACCATCCCTGAAGCGTTTCACAACCATCCAAACATCGAGGCTCGAGAGGGTGATGCTACAGAACATATCGCGGATTTGTCTCCAAACCAAACCGTGGTGAACATGCTTCCAGGAAGAATTGGCGATTTCGTGCGACCATTGCTGCTTGAGAACGGGCACAACGTAGTCGACCTCGCTTTCACGGCTGAAGATCCTCATCGACATCAAGCAATTGCAGAAGCAAACAATGCAGTCCTTCTCTGGGACGTCGGCATTGCCCCTGGAATATCCAACATGCTCGTCAAGCAAGCTTACAATGCCCTTGGGCCACTTGACGATATTTCCATTAAAGTCGGTGGAAATCCTTGCGAGATGGATGATGAATGGTCCTATATGGCCCCTTTCTCCCCTTCTGATGTCATTGAAGAATACACTCGACCTGCGCGAGTTCGAATCGATGGGGAGACCGTCGAAGTTCCTGCTTTGAGTGAACGCCATGACATTGAAGTCGCTGGTTTTGGCACCATGGAGGCATTCCTGACGGATGGATTGCGCAGTGTGCTTGACACCATCCCCTGCCGGACGATGAAGGAATACACCGTTCGGTGGCCCGGACACATCGATCGATGGGTCGATGAAGGCCGTCATATGGAGGAAGAAGAGTTGCTTGCTGCTTGGACCTTTGATTCGGAACGGAAGGAATTCACTTGGCTTGAAGTTCAAGCATCCAATGATGCTGGCACTCGCACCACAATTGTCCAAGACACTGGATTGAACGGTGATGGTTCAATGGCAAGAACCACTGGACTTGTCACGGCTGCTTGCGCTCTGTTGTTCATCGAACGAGGCCCTGAACAAGGGTGTGGCCTCGCTCCTGGCGTTCATCCACCAGAAGGGTTGTCTGCTGAAGCAATGCAACACATCATGGATTACATGCAAAGGGAAGGCGTGGCATTTCATTTCGATTAAAGCAGTGGCTCGCCACACTCGGGGCAAGGCATTCCAGGAATGAAAGATCCAAGAAGAAAACCACAACTTGGGCAGATTGAGGTGAACATGTCATCTCCGAGCATGAATATGCATACATCTAGAACTTCATCAAGGTGTTGGAGCGAGGTTGAAGTGCTCGAAAATGATTTTTTCGACATGCTTGAGGTGCTTTTCCTCGACGGTATGAAGGGCATGCGCCTTTGGTCGATCGTCCCAGGGGTTGAAGCAAATTGGTAATCCTGATTCGTTGAACATGCTGATGTCGCCTGCAGAATCACCGACTGAAGCAGTGTTTTCTTTGCTGACACCGAGACGGCGTTGGAGCATTTTTACAACCGAACCTTTTCCATCCATTTGCACTTGATAGCGACCGAAATCAGCGATTTCATAATCCCCATTTGCAAGTTGCTTTCCTTGCAGCCACCCATTTGTGAACACATGAAGTTTCGTGTCCAAGCCACCGGCGAACCGTTGCGCAGTAAAGCGGTCAATACCACCCCAACGGCGCTTCCAACCTTGATCACTTGGAAATTGTGCAGCAATATCTCGGGCTGTTTGTTGGAGGCCTCCACTCACGATGGCCACGTGGAATCCTCGGTCCAGTAGATGACCGATTAATTCCTTCCAATAGGGCATCATTGGCATACCTTCCATCAAGCCACGAAGTTCTCCATCGGTCACCAGTGGACCATCTGCGCGACTTTCCTTAATCAGCGCCAGATCAAGTTTAATCCAGTCCCACTCATCAAGAAGACCTTGATTGTACAATTCAAACGATTCATCATTGGAGATGCCAAGGCGGTCATAGACGAATTGCCATGTGGACAAGTGGTCGACCAAAACTCGGTCCATATCAAGGCAAACCAAACGGGGGGGCGGCAGTGTAGTCAAAGAATCACCTGTTATCAAAGAATATACCATCAATTTCGAGATGGCCAATCGTATTGAGACTGTATTTGTTCTACCTGTTTGCCCATGATGTACAGGATGAGGGCCACCATGATGCTGAACAGACCGATAAGCGTCATAGCAATTGTTGCCAGAGTCACGCCGATGGAAGTTGAGTTGATCTCTTCCAGTGCTCCAACAATGTTTCCAGAAAGCCTGTATCCCAAGATAAACAGGACCACACCAGGTATTCCGAACAACAAAAGTGGGTGCTTGGTTTCCAACATCCAATAAAACAGTTGAGCAAATTTAGAGGCAGTGGCAAGCGATTCACGTTGCTGTATATTGACATTGAATGAGGCACGGACAATGCGCACACGCAGAACTTCATTGAGGGCCTCCTGAGAATCCGTCGGCGCAAGGTCTGCCATTGCATTCATGCCAGCCTTGGTGACCACCATGTGGCGAAGGGTGAGTTCTGAAAGAATACGGTCAGTGATTCGGGTGTCTTCCTCATCCTCTAACTCATAGGCCATGTGAATGTCCCAAAGTTCACGTGCTCGATTGATTGAAAGCGATATGTCTTGCAACTTCCATGCGGATGTCACATGAATCAATAACGTTGTTTTTGCTTCATCGAGGTTGCTTTTTTGCAGGAACTTTGCGAGTTCGATCGCATTCAGCTGGGGGGTAAAATGAAGCGTTGTGCACCCCACCTCCTCAGCCAATTCAACGGTTGTATCATTCGAACCAAGGTCAAGAAGCACAACATCGTCGGCAACCTCCCGTGCACGTACAATCAGGGAAACAACACGTAACTCGATGTCACCACCGATGAGGACAATGCGCAAAGGAACGGGTGCCACAGGCTACATGCTGTGCCATCCACCTATCAAACCTCTCAAACATCGAATGCCATTTTGGTCGGTTGTTATCCATGAAGGGTCGACACGCAATCCGAACACGCATGTATTTGAGGCAAGGTGGATTGGCATTCACATGGAAGGTGGCTGGTGCATTGGTGTTGTGGTTCCAGCACGCAATGAAGCCAAATTCATACGACATGTCATCGAAACAATACCAGCAAGTGTCGATTGCATCGTTGTGGTCAATGATGGTTCGACAGATGCCACAACCACTGAGATTGAAAAGGCCAACCACGCAGCCAAACTGATTCAAGTTCAGCTTGATGGGAACGGTGTCGGGGCGGCCATTGATGCAGGACATCAAGCCCTCTTGGACCACTTTGAGGGCAAATTCATCAGTGTCGTCATGGCGGGAGATGGTCAGATGAACCCCGATGACCTGCCACGGTTGATTGCTCCGATCATCAAGGGACAAAGCGACCATGTCAAAGGGGATCGATTCAATCACAGTCAAGGTGTTGGAAAGATGCCGCTGCTGAGGCGAATGGCAAGTAAAGTCTTAGCTGTTGCAACGACCCTAGCCAGTGGTCAAAGCATCACAGACCCCCAATGTGGCTACACAGCCACTTCGTCCGAAGTGCTCTCGCAATGGCCATGGCAAAACTCCTGGAAAGGGTATGGATACCCAAATTATTGGCTCATCCAGTTGGCTAAATTTGGCTGGAGGATCAACGAAGTCCCCGTACAGTCGATCTATGGACAAGAAAAATCAGGCATTCGCCCGTTGAAGTTTTTTTGTTCTGTTGGACCAATGATGGCCATCGAACATCACCGACGAAACCTTTCATGGGTGTTCAGCAAAAACATCACCCCGCATACGCTTTTTGCGCTCATTGCATATGTGATTGGTTGGATTGCTGTGATTCCTGGGATCAGCACAGATTTCGAACGTGAGATGACCGGAAGGGGGTGCCCTCCCGTGGTGTTGATGATGGCGGCGTGGGCAGTAGCACACTTTTTTGATAGGGCAGCCACCAGTACGGTTCAGGAGTTGAAGTTGAATGCGAAGGCACGACAAACGACGTAAACCAAGAAAAGCGCATGTGCGCCACATCTTGGTCGCTGGGAAACCGGACGCAAGAAACTTGTTGGACGAGATTCAGTCAGCAAAAAAACCCCTCAAGGTGTTTAAGAAACTGGCAAAGAAACACTCCAACTGTTCAAGCGCCAGCAAGAAAGGAGATTTAGGTGAATTTGCCGAAGGACAAATGGTACAAGATTTCGAAGACGCTGTTTGGGCAATGGAACCTGAAACAGTCCCGCAGTCCTTCATTAAAACCCAGTTTGGATACCACATTTTGTGGGTCCACGAAATCATTCTTCCTGAATGAATTCACATCAATGCTGGTGGGCGATCCAGGATTTGAACCTGGGTCCAAGCGTCCCAAACGCCCGAGTATAGGCCAAGCTAACCCAATCGCCCTTGCATTCCGTCCCACGAGGTCCTACCTATGAAGTTCACTCAAGGAGCATCCACCGGCCCACATCCAATCGCAAGAGCATTCCCTGAACTTCAGCTTGTTCGATAACCTCGTTCGCATCCAAATCTGAGTGATTTCTATTGAGGGTCTGCTGAATTGAATGCACTGTTATCGAGCCGTCATCTTCACATGACTCTTGCACCCAACGACCAATGATTCGAGACGGAGTTTCTTGATTGAAGTCGGATAAGGGTTCCTTTCGCAGTATGCGTGAACGAAGCATGTCCCGAAGTTCCGGGGGCGTGTTTGCAAGGGTGACTTCTCTGCGGAGATCTTCAGCCGAGGTGACGCTCATAACGAGGATACCATTTTCTTTGAGATTTTGTCCACAATGCGGGCAAGACAGTGCGGAACCCTTGCGACCGTGACATGTTGAGCAAGCGGGGCAACGGATGACGTTGTAGCCCGCATTGGTCATGGAATGCGTCTGGGCCGAGGGTCTTTCAAGACTCCTTTCAAAGGGAGAAGTCTGTGTTCTGCTTTTTGGAACCTGGGCGGAGTGCTGGTGCGGCGGGGGCCTTTACATCCACGCGCTTTGGTGGTTGTTCGACAGCTCGACGTGTGAGACCGCCACGGACCTTGCCCGTCCCAGTCCTCGCTCCCAAGGAAAGCGAGTTTGGCAGAATCAGAGCCGCCATTGCGACTCCATGGTGATCGTTTGCTGCGGTGACCTCATCGACAGCCACATCGAAGGTTTTGACCTCCAGATCTCGACTTGCCAATCGGCGCTGTAGGTTTCTTCGCAACAAAAGTGAAGTCTCTTCGTAATCCAAGTCGGTCGAGATGGTTGCAACGATGGCGCATTCATCCCCTTCTGGGGTCTGGCATGCAGCCCAAGCAACGCCTGCACAGGCAGTCGAGCCGTTCCAAGCATACGCTGTGGCAAGATGGCATTCGACGAGCGAACCCATTGGCAGAGATTGAGGAGCAGTCGCCCCAAAACCAAGAGGAAGCATCGCTCCTTTCATCTCGATGAGGCGTGTGTCACCCAAGCCTAATTCAACCAGACCTTGGTCATAAGCATCTTCTGCATTTTCTCCCCATGGGGCAACGGCAGTCATCAGCCATCCGGGGCATGCGACGGAACTTGTTCGACCTGCATCATTCGAGTACATGTTACAGAGACAGACGCAACGGGTTCATGAACACCATGGTCATCGGAAACACATGGCGATGAATTCCCGGGTGCTGTTGGCGGCGAGCGCCATAGGTGCGGTGCTTATTGCTGCAATCAGCAGTGTGTTGCAGGGAGGAACAACCCTCACACTCCTGTTGCTGGCAAGCACATTGACGTTGGTGATGTTGATTTGGTTCATGTTCAATGGCAAGGCCAAAAAACCCTCTTCGGGGTCAACGCTTATCCGTGCTCAAAATTCTATAGGAAAAGGCCCAGCCCAACATCCAAATGGCAATCTGAGCGATGAACAGCATCTTCCAGACCCACTTGAAGCAGGGTTCGATGCACCGTTGATGTGATCAGAGCAAACGTATAGTTTCGAGGTTCTTTGGTGCATAGGTTCTGCACTTGTAACGCTCTCGCAAGGTGTGACCTAACTCGTTGCACTTGTGATAATCACCGTGATGGCAAATGATGTTCTTTGGCGTTGGTTTCAACTGATCGACAAAATCCAAAAGTTGTCGTCGGTCTGAGTGGCCCGAAAAGCCGTCGATAGTGACCATTTCACAGCCAATTTTGACAATCTCAGTCTTTCCATCGATGATCATTGGTACTTCGCCAAATCCTTTCTGAAGACGGCGACCAAGGGTTCCTTCTGCCTGGTAACCAACGAAACAGAGTGAATTACGATCTTCATGCGCCCAATGTCGGAAGTATTCCATCACTGGCCCACCGTTGAGCATTCCAGAAGTTGCTAGAACGATGCATGGTGAGTTGTCCATGATGATGCTTTCACGGAGTTCCCTTCCCTTCACCGGGCGGAACCACTCACTGGTGAATGGGTTTTCTCCATCATCCTTCAACAACGACTTCCTCAAGCTGCTGGTCAGGTAGTCTGGGTGCGAAGCATGGATCGCAGTTGCTTCCTGAATCATACCATCAAGCCAGACTGGAACCGGTTTGACCTGTCCCGAGCGGAACAACTCATCGATGGCAATCATCACTTCTTGACTTCGACCAACTGCGAACACCGGACAAATCACCTTTCCGCCCCTCGCAATTGTACGAGAAATGATGTCATGGAGTTCTTGATTTGCTTCTTGTCGCGACGGCTGATAGTCACCAGAAGCGCCGTACGTCGATTCAATGACCAGGGTTTCAACCCGTGGGAATCGAGTGTTTGCTGCATCAAAGAGCCACGATTTCTCGTACTTCTGATCGCCGCTGAACACGATGTTGTGCTTCCCATCACCGATTTGAAGGTGAACTGCAGAAGAACCTAGAATGTGGCCTGCGTTCGAAAAGGTGAGTTTGATGTCCGGAGTGATGTCGGTTGTTTCATTCCAATCAACGTCAACAACGTGCTTCATACAGGTACGGATGTCTTCCATATCGTATGGTGCTCGCTTTCCTTCAGACCCACCGACTTTGAGGTAATCGGTTTGCAAGAGGAGCATCAAATCTCGGGTAGGAGGTGTGCAGTAGACAGGCCCTCGGTAACCGTACTTGAACAGGACAGGCAACATACCGGCGTGGTCAAGGTGAGCGTGCGTGAGTACCACAGCGTCCAATTTCTCCAAAGGCAGTGCCTCTGGTGCGGTGAAGTATGGCATTGGATCGGTGTCTGAAGCGATGTTCACGCCAACGTCGATCATCACACGGGATTCATTGGTTGTCACAAAGTGACATGCGCGTCCGACTTCCCGGTACGATCCGAGAGCGGTCACTCGAGCCCAAATTGAGCCTGGACGTTGTGGCCGGTGAATGTTCAGCCCGAAATCCTTCAGCAACTTGCGTCGCTCAACGGCGTGAGCTTGCCTGTAACCAC
>Ga0115003_10000215_pt1 | contig 48442 bp, 51 predicted proteins | sample ArcticOcean_MG_C_7_FD_88736 | JGI IMG/M metagenome (GOLD analysis project Ga0115003, IMG submission 88736) | Marine microbial communities from western Arctic Ocean - ArcticOcean_MG_CB11_88 | ecosystem: Environmental > Aquatic > Marine > Oceanic | place: Arctic Ocean: Canada Basin | collected...
AAGCCAACTTACAATTGCGTGACCAGCTTCATGAAATGCTATAGTATTTTTTTCTTCTTTTGAAATTATTTTATTTTTTTTCTCAAGTCCCCCTACAATTCGATCAACAGCATCTAAAAAGTCTTGCTTTCCAACAGATTTTTTATCACCTCTTGCTGCAATTAATGCTGCCTCATTACAAACGTTTGCAATATCAGCTCCAGAAAATCCAGGAGTTTGTTTAGCTAAAAATTCAAGATCTAGACCTCTGCTCTTTTTTAGGGGTTTTAAATGAACTTGGAAAATCTCTCTTCTTTCGTTCAAGTCTGGTAAGTCAACATAAATTTGTCTATCAAATCTTCCAGCTCTCATTAATGCTTTATCAAGAACATCAGCTCTATTTGTAGCAGCAACTACTATAACATTTGTATCTGTTCCGAATCCATCCATTTCAGTAAGAAGCTGATTTAGAGTATTCTCTCTTTCATCATTAGATCCAGTCATATTATTTTTTCCCCTAGCTCTTCCTATTGCATCAATCTCATCGATAAAAATAATTGCTGGAGATTTATCTTTTGCCTGTTTAAATAAATCTCTAACTCTTGAAGCTCCAACACCAACGAACATCTCAACAAAATCAGAACCTGAAAGAGAAAAGAATGGAACTTTAGCTTCACCTGCTACTGCCTTAGCTAATAATGTTTTACCAGTTCCTGGTGCACCAACTAATATAGCTCCCTTTGGAATCTTTCCCCCTAGGACCGTATATTTTTTTGGATTCTTAAGAAAATCAACAATTTCTTGAACCTCTTCTTTAGCCCCTACCAATCCTGCAACATCCTTAAATGTGACTTTTACATCTGTATTTTCATCAAATAATTTTGCTTTAGATTTACCTATATTGAATATTTGACTTCCTGCACCTCCGCCTCCTCCTGACATTCTTCTCATCAAAAATATCCATACACCAATAATAATAATTATGGGAAGAAATCCTAATAAGACATCTAACCATCTGTTTTCCATTGTTAGAAACTCTACAGAGAAATTCAGATTTTCTGAATCTCTAATATCTTGAAGTCTTGTTTCAAATAATTCAGGAGTTCCTATTTCAAATTGGTAATGAGGACCTGCCAAATTATCTTGGCCTAAAAAGTTTTTAGCTTTTGCTTTTTTGTGAATATCTTTATCTAAAGCATTTTCATTTAATGTTATTCTTGCATATCTCTGGTTGATAATTGAAACTTTCTCTATATCACCATTTATTAGATAATTTTCAAAAGATGAAATATCAGTAGGTTGTGTATTTTGAACTCCAGCATCTCCTCCTAAAAGTCCAATACTTATTATGAAAAAAACTATTGATGCATAGAACCAATAGATGTTAATTTTTGATTTATTATTTTTTTTCTTATTGACCATTAATTAAGCTTTTGATTTAACATTTGTTATTTTAGCATCACCCCACAGGTTCTCAATATCATAATATTCTCTTATATTTTGTTGAAAAATATGTACAACCACATCAACATAATCAATTAACACCCATTCTTGGTTTTCAGTTCCTTCAGTGCTAAATGGTTTTTCCTTCAATTCCTTACTTACATGCCTTCTTATTGAGTTTGCAATAGCAGCTACATGTGTATTAGATGTTCCAGTACAGATAATAAAATAACCGCAAACTGTATTGCCTATTTTAGTAAGATCCATTAAATTTACATCAACACCTTTTACATCGTCTATACTAAATAAAATTTCATCAATTAATTTAGTGTCTTTTGCTTTGGATTTAACCATTAATCTTTTCTTTTTTCAAATTTATTACTTTTAATAATATGTCTACTATTAAGATAATCAAAGTTAATGCCACTCGGTCAACAAATGACAAAGTAAAGATGTTAATTAAATCAAAAAAAATAATAAGTGGAGATATTGTTTCTGCAAAATATCAATATGGTGGAAGAGGACAACTTACAAATAGATGGTATTCTAGCTATGGAAAAAACCTTCTTTGTTCATTATACTTTGTTTCTTCAAAGATTTCTCTTGACCTTGGTTACTCTATAAATTATGCTGTTTGTTTATCAGTATTAAAAACCATAAGAAAATTCATCCCTGATCAAACAATAATTAAGTGGCCCAACGACATTTTGTCAGGAGATAAGAAAATTTCCGGAATATTAATTGAGAATACTATAAGGTCAAATAAAATTAATTCATCAATTATAGGAACAGGTATAAATATTAATCAAATTATATTTAGAAATTCAATAAATGCTACCTCATTAAAAAATTTATCTAATAAAGATTTTTATGTGAACGCTGTTTTAGATGAATTAATTCATAATTATAAATTTTATCTATCTAAGATTAATAATATTGAAGAACTTTCTAAGGAATATCATAATAACTTATATGGTCTTAATGGATGTAATTTTATTTTAAAAGGAAAAAAAGTAAAAGGAAAAGTTATAAAGGTTCTAAACAATGGACAAATTAAAGTTGATATTGAGTCAGAAGGTATTGCTAGTTATAGATCAGGAGAAATTAAAATAATTATTTAATCTATTTCCAGATTTTAGGATCTTCTCTCCATGTTTTCAATCTGTTTATCTCAATTTCGTTAAGTGAACCCTCAGATTCAATTTTCTCAACTAATGAGTTGTAATCTGATAATGAATTAATTGAAATATTTTGATCTTCAAACTTTTTATTTGCAAACTGAAAATTATAAGAAAAAATTGATAACATTCCCATTACATTAAACCCTTCAGATTTTAATGCATTAATTGCATTTAAACTACTCTTACCTGTGCTAATTAGATCTTCAATGACTACAACATTAGATCCTTCTTGAATACTTCCTTCAATCTGATTTTTAAGCCCATGTCCTTTAGGTTCAGGCCTTACATATGCATATGGCAAATCTAATCTTTCAGCAATCATAGCTCCAATTGCAATAGCTCCTGTTGCAACTCCAGCTACAGATATATTTTCTCCATACAGATTTTTAATAATATTTGTCATTTCATCTGCAATGAACTTTCTCACATCAGGATATGATAGTATTAACCTGTTATCACAATAAATAGGAGATTTAATTCCACTAGTCCAAGTAAACGGATTTTTGGTATTTAATTTAATTGCTTTAATTTGTGTAAGATAATTTATAGTTTGCTCAGCAACTTTTTTGTCTAATACCATCTTTACAAATGTATAAAGTTTTCTTCAACCAAAAGCCATTAATTCTTACAAATGAAATTCAAGAATTTTCAGATACTGAACCATTTATTTTCATTAAATATTCTAATGCAAGTCAAATAATAAAAGCATTAAAGTCTACTAAAAACACTAAAGTATATTTATATCACAAAAATTTTGACAAACTTTGGAAAACTTTTACAAAGCAATTTCCTGTTATAGAAGCAGCAGGAGGTTTAGTTGAAAGAACAGATAATAAACTTTTATTTATTTTCAGAAATAATAAGTGGGACCTTCCAAAAGGTGGAGTTGAAAAAAATGAATTGATAATCGAAGCTGCAAAAAGAGAAGTCACTGAAGAAACAGGTGTAGCAGATTTAATTGTTCAAAACCAGCTATCTGAAACATATCATATTTTTAAAAAAGGTAAAAGGTTCAGATTAAAGAAAACCTATTGGTTTAGGATGTCAACTAATTATACCGGTCATCTTCAGCCTCAAATTGAAGAAGGTATTTTAAAAGCTGAATGGATTTCAAAAGATGGGATTAAAGATTTTTTAAATGATGCCTTTGAGAATATTAGGATTATTGTATTAGAGGTTCTAGATAGTAATCCCGTTAGGGATAAATAATTTGTAATCACCTTTATTCTTTATAAGGTCTCGAACGATACTGCTGCTTATAAAGGAATTTTTAGGAGATGTTAGGAAAAATACAGTTTCAATTCCTGTCATCTCACGATTAGTAAGAGCAATACTTTTTTCAAATTCAAAGTCAGCAGGATTTCTTAAACCCCTTATAATAAATTCAGCATTATTTTTTTTACAAAAATCTACTGTAAGTCCATCGTAAGTTTTTACATAAACTTTAGTTTCAGCTTCAAAAGTTTTAGATACAAAATCAAATCTTTCATTACTTGAAAACATGTATTTTTTATCTAAATTTTCTCCTATTCCAATAATTATTTCATCAAAAACCTTTAGACCTCTCTGAATTATATCTTGATGACCTATTGTTACTGGGTCAAAAGATCCTGGAAATACTGCTCTTTTCATTTATTAAATTTAATTATAATTTATAGAATTGATTTTATTTGATTATTTAAAACTTCTTTAACGAACAATCCTTGTACTTCGATTTGCTGAGGTACTATACTTTGCTTAGTAAATCCAGGAATTGTATTTGTCTCAAGAATATGTGGAATTTTATCTACTATTATAAACTCTGATCTGGTTATTCCATTTAACTCAAGATTATCATAAATTTTAGTAACATATTTATGAATCAATTCAATGGATTCCTTAGAAATATTACCTGGAGTTATTTCTTGGGATTCACCTAAATATTTTGCATTGTAATCAAAAAGTTCATTTTCACTTTTAATTTCTGTAATAGGAAGTATTATTCTTTCACCATCTCTATCTATAACTCCAACAGAAACTTCTTGACCCTCAAGAAAAGTCTCTATCAAAACTTGATTATCCTCATTAAAAGCAATTTTAATTTTACCCTCTAGTTCGTCTATATAATTAACTTTAGACACACCAATGCTACTTCCTCCGTGATTAGGTTTCACAATACATGGAATTTGAATTGTTTCTAATATTTTTGCGATATTAATAGTTTCTTTCTTTTTTAATAGAATTTGCTTGGCACAAGGAATATCTAGGCTATCTACAAATTCAATAAACTTTTTTTTATTAAAAGTTAATTGTGAAACATAATTATTGCATCCAGTCTGTGGTATATGATTTATTTCTAAAACTTCAGCTAAAACTCCATTTTCTCCAGGATCTCCATGAATAATATTAAATACTGCATCAGGCTTAATAATGATTCCATCTATTTCAAAAGTGAAATTCTGAAAATCTAAATCAAATATTCTTTCATCAAATTTTACTGTTTTTTCTTTTTTTGAAATACAGATTTCATAAATATTCCAGTCAGGATTATCTTTCAGATTCTCATAAATAAATTCTCCACTTTTGACAGAGACTCCATGTTCAGAAGAATACCCACCAAAAACAACTGCAATATTTTTCATATTAATTTCAAATGTAACTCATTATAATAAAAGACGATTATGTCTTAGTATATTTACATTAAATTATTGAAATGAAAATTTTGAATCACTTTAAAAGTAAATTATTAATAAAGCATATTATTTTAATGCTATCGACAATTTTTATTGTGTTCTTCCTAGTCTATAACTCTCTGAAAATTTACACAAAACATAATACTTACATAGAAGTTCCTGATTTATCTGGGATGAAACTAGACAGAGCAATAAGTGTCCTTGATGATAATAAGCTTAAATACGAAGTCTTAGATTCTTCTAAATTCTTTATTGAAATCCCTAATTATTCAATAATATCTCAAATTCCTAAAGGACTTGAACTAGTTAAAAAAAATAGAAAAATATATCTTAATGTAAATCCTCAAAATTTTCAGAAAGTCTCATTACCAAATATAATTCAGATTACTAAAAGAAATGCAGAATCAATCCTTACAGCTTTAGGTTTTCAAGTAAGAGATTATAGTTATATCAATGATATTGGAAAGGATATGGTCTTAGACGTACTATTTCAAGGAGAAAAAATACTTCCAGGTCAAAAGATTCCAATGAATTCAGAGTTAGATTTAATTTTGGGTAATGGAAAAAGATAATTCAAAACAAGATTTCGAGCAAGAACTTCATGAGCATTTCGCTTTTGATATTGATTCTGGTCAAGAACCCCTCAGAATTGATAAGTTTCTTATGAACAGAATTGAAAATGCTACTAGAAATAAAATTCAGAAAGCTGCTAAAGAGGGGTCTATTAGAGTTAACGAACAAGTAGTGAAATCAAGTTATAAAGTAAAAAAAGATGATAAGATCAGAATTTTATTTACTCATCCACCTTATGAAAATCTTCTTACTCCTGAAGAAATTGATTTAAACATTGAGTATGAAGATGACTCAATAATAATAGTAAATAAAAAAAGTGGAATGGTTGTTCATCCTGGTCATGGAAATTATTCTGGTACTTTAATAAATGCTTTATTATATCATTTTGAAAATTTACCTAATAATTCATCAAACAGACCTGGCTTAGTTCACCGTATTGATAAAGACACTTCAGGTTTATTGGTTATTGCTAAAACTGAAAAATCGATGACTTTCTTAGCAAATCAATTTTTTAAAAAATCTGTTGAAAGGGAGTATTATGCTCTTGTCTGGGGAGACTTAAAGGATGATGAGGGTGAAATAAATGCTCCAATAGGAAGAAACCCAAAAAATAGACTTCAAATGATTGTATATGAAGATCTAGAAGGTGGAAAAGAAGCAATAACAAATTATAAAGTAATTGAAAGATTTGGCTATGTTACTTTAATTAGTTGTAGACTTAAAACAGGAAGAACTCATCAAATTAGAGTCCACATGAAGTATCTGGGGCATACTATTTTTAATGATGAAAGATATGGTGGAGATAAAATATTAAAAGGAACTGTATATAGTAAATACAAACAATTTGTAGATAATTGTTTCAAACTCCTTCCAAGACAGGCACTTCATGCTAAAACTCTTGGATTTATTCACCCTAAAACAAAAGAAAAACTATCATTCGACACTGAAGTTCCAGATGACATGACATCTGTAATTGATAAATGGAGACTTTATTCTAAGCATAAAAATTTATAAATTTGAAATAAAAAATGAAAATACTTATTTCGCCAGCTAAGTCTTTAGATTTTGAAAATAAAGTTGAAACATCTTTTAATACTGTGCCTCTTTTTAATGATAAGGCAATACAGGTTAATAATTCTATAAAAGATTTATCTGCTCCTGATCTTTTAAGACTTATGACTATATCACCTAAACTAAGTGATTTAAATTGGTTAAGAAATCAGGATTTTCAAAAAAATAATTCGAAAGAAAAGCAAGCAATATTTGCCTTTAATGGGGATGTTTATGATGGGATAGATGCAAACACTATTTCTACTTCTAATCATGAAAAACTTCAGAGTACTTTAAGAATTTTATCAGGACTCTACGGAATTTTAAAACCATTTGATAAAATAAAACCATACAGACTAGAGATGGGGACTAAAATATCAATTGATGGATCAAAAAATCTATATGATTTTTGGAAAAAAAATGTTACGGATTCAATTTTAAAAGAAATTAAAGAAGAAGAAATTATTATTAACCTAGCTAGTAATGAGTATTTCTCTGTTATTGATTCTTCTTTAATTGATAACAAAATTATTACCCCTCAATTCAAAGACTTTAAAAATGGAAAGCTAAAGATTATTTCTTTCTATGCTAAAAAAGCAAGAGGACTAATGACTAGATTTCTGATTGATAATGATATACAATCATCATCTGATATCGAAAATTTTAATTCTTCAGGTTATACATTTAGTCAAGCTGAGACTGCAGATTCTACTTCACCAGTATTTGTTAGATAATATTTTTGAGTTATATTTTATCGCTATTATAAACTTATTGCTGAATGATTTATTTGTAAATTTAAAACAAGGAAATATATATGTTTAAAAAAATTTTATTTTTCATTTTCATAATCCAATTTACCTACTCACAGGATAGACAGTTAATTCAAGGAAAGGTGATTTATAGAAATATTGATGTACCTGCTGCTAACGTTATAAATAATACAAATCAAACCTCTACAATCACAAATGATCAAGGTGAATTTGAAATTTTTGCCAAAGAGGGTGATGAAATTATTTTTTCATCTGTTCAATATATCATTAGAACGGTTAGAGTAAATAATGAAATATTAAAAAATAAAAGACTAGTGGTTCAAATTAATGAAAGAGTAAGAGAATTAGATGAAGTTGTTATTACCCCTGATGATACACAAAAATTTCTTGATCTTAAAGAAGAACAATTTAAGGGATTTGATTATATAGCAGATAAGTCTACAAAAATTCAGAATGTTCTTACAGATAATAGACAAGTAGTGAATGGTTTAAATTTTGTGAATATTTTTAAGTTACTTTCAACTATAGTAGATTCTAAATCAGATCAGGAAAAGTTAAACATTGTTCCGAGTGATGTTCTTCCCTACATATTAGAAGAAAACTTTTTTTCAGATGTTCTTAAACTTGAAACATTTGAAATAAATGATTTTTTATTTAATCTAGATTCAGATGAAAAGATTAAAACTCTGATCTTAGAAAAGAATCAATTCTTAGTTATAGATTATTTATTAAATAAAGCAGATTCATATAAAAATCTAAAAGTTGAATGAGAAAAATAATTTTTCTTTTTCTTTTAGTTTCATTTTATTCTTTTTCTCAAAATAATAACGACAAGTTTATTGAAGGAATTGTTTATAATGATAATTCATATTCAATAGAAGGTGTCCATGTATTAAACATAACTTCAAACGAGGCAACAATAACTAACTCCGAAGGAAATTTTAAGATTTTAGTCAAATTGAACGATGAGTTAATATTTTCTGCTATTCAATTCAAGAGAAATAAGATTACAATCAACCAAGAAATATTTGATTCATTATCTATAATTGTATACTTAGAAGAATTTGTTAATGAGCTTGATGAGGTTATTTTAAATTCAAGTGGGCTTTCTGGAAGTCTTATGAATGATCTTCAAAATACTGGGATTGTAAAAGATTTGAATTTTGATGATATAGGAATTCCTGGCTATACAGGAATAAGAAAAGAGGATATTCCATCGAGTTCTCAATTAACCAAAGAGCTTTTGCTTGCTCCTTTGACAGGAGGTGTGGATATCGAAAGAATGTATAACTGGTTTTCAGGTTATTATAAAGAAAAGAGAAAAGAGAGGGAGTTTAAAAATGATTATAGTCTTGTTGATCAAATAATTAAATTTTATGGTTTGAGATTTTTTATTGATGAGTTTGAATTAAGTGAAGATAATATTCATGAATTTGTTACATCTACATATCAAAACTATCCACTTGAGGAAAACTTCAAAGCAGGTAATTATACATTGGTAATAGATTATTTTAAAAAAAATTTTAAGAGGTTGAATTATTGATTAGTTTTGATACTATGATATTGTTTATTAGTGGAGCTGAGTTGGTTTTTGTTTTTTTTATTGTGCTTCTTGTATTTGGTGCAGATAAAATACCTTCAATTGCAAAAGGGTTAGCTAAAGGAATGACACAAATAAAACAAGCTACTAATGAAATTAAAACTGAGATTTCAAAAAATACTGATGTTAAAAACCCATCAGAATCATTAACAAAAGATCTTAAGGATAGTGTAAGTGATATTAAAAAGGACTTTGATGATCTTAAGGATTCAATTAAGAAAGATTTAAACTAGTCTTGATACTGAAAGTCCATCTCTAAGTGGTAGAATTACAGTTTCAAATCTTTCATCTTCATTCAAGGTCTTATTAAACTCTATTAAAATATTTGTTTCTTCATCATTTTTTGAAGGAGAGTTCAATACTTTTCCTGACCAAAGAACATTATCTGATATAATTATTCCATTATTGTTTAGTCTCTCTGAAACAAGATTGAAATACTCAATATAATTCTCTTTATCAGCATCAATAAATACTATGTCATATGATTCATCGAGATTCTCTAATATATCTTTAGCATTTCCAGTAAGTTGGATAATTTTATCTCTTTTCCCACTCATTTCAAAATATTTATTTTGAATTTTAAGTAGTTCTTCATTTCTATCGATTGTAAATATCTTACCTCCATCTGATAATCCCTCAGCTAAACATAAAGTTCCATAGCCAGTATATGTTCCAATTTCAAGAATACATGATGGTGATTTCATTTTGGAAATCATACTTAGAAATCTTCCTTGAATGTGCCCACTTAACATCCTAGGTTGAAGAACCTTCTGATAAGTTTCTTCATTTAATTTAGCTAGAATTTCAGGTTCTGTATTAGAATTTTCTGAAATATATTCAGTTAGTTTTTCAGATATAAAGTCCATTTATTTTTTTGGTCTTTGATATTCAAATCTATCTAAAAGACTTGGTAAAGCATATCCATCACATCCATTAATAGTAACCACACCCCCCTTATCAAGTTGAAGGAATCCAGAGTCACTTACTAATTCTTCATTGAAATAAATGTCTTCAATAGACGCTACCACAAGTATTGTCCCGTTTTCTTTTATATTATATTCATTTTGATATTTACAAATTAGTTGAACTGGACTACCTTTTACAAAAGGAGCTTTGCAGCCATCTTTATATTCTTGTTCTAAATTTGTTTTATCAAATTCAGATATTTCTTCAGGATATTTTGCACTTGTATGATGAGCTTCACTAATTAAATCTTTAACAATATGATTAACTGTAAAGAGTCCTGTTTCCTTAATATTTTTAAATGTATCTCTTGGAACAGTAGTTGGTCTTAAAATATATCCGAGCATTGCAGGATTACTGCCTAAATGTGTAATTGAGCTAAAAACAGATACATTTTCAACACCTTCCTTAGATATACTACCAAGAAGGTTTGCTGACTTATAACCAGTACATGAATTAATCAGGTTAATTCTATAAAATTTTTGTAAATCATCGAACTCTTCTTTAGATAAATGTTTCATTCTCCAAAAGTAATAAGAAATCTTATAAATTTGTAACACTATTTACTTTAGCTATTTTTTTAATTATTACCATTAGAAATAAATATCTTAGGTATAGTATAAAAAAACTTATTTATGAAAAATATTATCAAATCAATAGCATTGTTTATTCTAGTTATTTCATGTGCTGAATCAGAAAAAAATATTCAGCAGTATTCAATAGATACTCTAATGTCAAATAATATAAGTTCTGGTGGATCATTCTCTAAGGATGCAAGCAAATTAGTTTACAGTTCCGATAAATCAGGAGTTTTTAATATTTATGAGGTTAATCTAAAAAATAACAAGGAAGCTCAACTGACAAATTCAGAAGAGGAATCATTTTTTGTAAATGGCTATGCTCCATCGACTAATGAAGTTTTTTACTCAGCAGATAAAGGTGGTAATGAAAACTCACATATTTATTTAATTAGGAATAATGAGACCGTTGATCTAACGCCAGGAGAAAATACTAAGGCATCATTTTTTGGATGGACTCAAGATGAACAGGACATGTATGTATTGTCAAACTCAAGAGATCCTAGATTCTTTGATTTATATAAAATAAATATTTTAACACTTGAATCAGTAATGGTTTATAAAAATGATAAAGGATATAGTCTAAATAGTATCTCTAATAATGATAAACATTTAGTCTTAAACCTAAACTTATCTAGAAGTGAACAGAAATTATTTTTATATGAAATTAAAAGTAAACAGCAATTTGAAATTTCAAATCAAACTGCTAACTATTCAGGGCAAAATTTTGATAAAAATGATGAAAACTTTCTTTACACTACAAACTATGATAGTGAGTTCTATTATTTAATGTCATATAATTTAAATAATGGAGATAGAAGTATAGTTTATAAAACTAATTGGGATGTTGCATTTAGCTATCTTTCAAAGAATGATTCATTTAGAGTTGTTGCTGTAAACGAGGATGCGCAAAACAAAATAATTATTAAAAATATGAATGATCAATCAGATTTGAATTTAATTGGTCTTGAAAATATGAATATAAATAGGGTTACTTTTTCTGATGATGAAAAAATGATTAGAATTTCTGCTGGAAGCCCAAATTCTCCGGGAGATATATACACTTATAATCTCTCAACAAATAAATTAAATAAGATTACCACAAATCTAAATTCAAGTGTTAACCCTGACGATCTTGTTAACGCTGAGGTAATTAGGTATGAATCATTTGATGGATTAGAGATTCCAGCAATTCTTTATAAACCACATAGCGCTAAAAAAGGAAACAAGGTTCCTGCTCTTGTATGGGTTCATGGTGGTCCAGGAGGACAATCAAGAGTTGGATATCGTGCTTTAATTCAATACTTAGTTAATCATGGCTATGCTATTCTTGCAGTAAATAACAGGGGGAGTAGTGGTTATGGAAAGACATTCTATTCACTAGATGATAGAAATCATGGTGAAGATGATCTTCAGGATTGTGTTTGGGGTAAAAAATGGCTTCAAGATCAGGACTATATTGACCCTGATAAAATAGGAATTATTGGAGGAAGTTATGGTGGATTTATGACTATGGCGGCTATGACTTTTGAACCTGAAGAATTTAAAGTTGGAGTAAATATATATGGAGTAACAAATTGGATCAGAACTTTAAGGTCAATTCCTGCTTTTTGGGAAGCTACAAGAAAATCACTTTATAAAGAAATGGGAGACCCTTACTCTAAAGACTCTTTAAGACTTTATAATATTTCCCCATTATTTCATGCAAAAAATATTAAAAATCCAATTATGGTTTTACAAGGAGCTAATGATCCTAGAGTTCTTCAAATTGAATCTGACGAAATGGTTCAAGAAGCTAGAAATGCTGGTGCATATGTAGAATATGTTTTATTTGAAGATGCTGGTCATGGATTTAACAAAAAAAAGCAACAAATTGAGGGCCATCAAAAAATCTTAACTTTTCTAGATAATTATCTTAAATAAATAAATATATAGATTTGTATTACTAGGGTGATTAGCTCAGTTGGTTTAGAGCACTACCTTGACAGGGTAGGGGTCACTGGTTCGAATCCAGTATCACCCACTATGAGAAAAAAAATATTTTTAATACCAATTATTACACTAGGAATTATTTTTATTGTTCTTGGATTAAGATGGATGCTAGTTGATGAGCCATGGATGCTAGATAGAGTTGCCAATGAAGAAAGGCTTAATATGACATTTGAAAAGTTATTTAGTGAAGAAATAAATGATACTCTTCCAGGATACTTGAAACAAATCTATCGTTTCTTTGGGCTTTGGGTTTCTATAATTGGTCTTTTTATTCTTTCTTTTTCTAAACCAGAATTTATTGAAAACAAAGCTTTTGCAAAAAACTTACTTATTTGTATTGGTACAATGGTATTCTCAGCTCAGGTGCTAGCATATGTTTATATTCCTAGCTCACCGTTTATATATCTTGGGTGGGGGAGTATTCTTTTATATTTAGTTTCAGTTTGGAGTTATAGAAAACTTTCTTAAAAGGGAAGATTATTCAAATCAACATTACCGCCAGAGATTATAATACCTACTTTCTTATTTCTAAAAGTTTCTTTATTTTTTAATACTGCAGCTAAAGGAAGAGAACAAGATGGTTCACAAATAATTTTTAAACGTTCCCAAATAATTTTCATTGATTCAATAATTTCTTCTTCAGTAATTCGAATAATTGATTCAACTTCATTTTTAATAATTGGAAAATTTTTGTCACCTAGTTGAGTTTTTAATCCATCAGCTATTGTATTAGTAGTATCATTAGTTTCTATTTTTCCACTTTTAAGAGATCTATAGGCATCATCAACTTCAAATGGTTCAGAACCAATAATCTTACAATTTTTACCAAAATATTTTGCAGCCAGGGCACTTCCAGCTATTAGTCCACCTCCACCAATAGGAACTAAGACATACTCTAAAGAATTATTATATTCTAGTAATTCTTTACAAGCAGTTCCCTGCCCTAGAATTACTTCAATATCATTAGATGGGTGAAGAAATGTTGCGCCTGTTGATTTTGCTATATCATTTGCTGCTTTCTCTCTAGCTTTAAGGTTAGGTTCACATTCTATAAGTTCTCCTCCATAACCTTTAACAGCAGTTTTTTTAATTTCAGTTGCTGATGATGGCATTACAATGTATGCTTTTACTCCAATACTTTTAGCAGCAAGTGAAAGAGCCTGAGCAAAATTTCCAGATGAATGAGTTACAACACCATTTTTTTTATTCTCATCTGAGAGTTGAAGAATTGCATTTGTTGCACCTCGCATTTTAAATGCCCCCATTTTCTGAAAGTTATCACACTTAAAATAAATTTCAGACCCTGTCATTTCATTAATCTGATTTGATGTTAATACAGGAGTATTATGAATAAATGGCTTAATACGATTATGACAATCTATTAGATTTTTTTTTGTCATTTCCACTTTATATTACATCCAATACTTGGTTTTTGAAGCTCTTTGTTTTCAATACCATTTTTAAGACACTGTATTGCATTATCCATATCACTTCCATCTGATTCAATATCATTACCTGGTCTAGAGTTATCAAGTTGTCCTCTGTAAACCAATTCTAGATTAGAATCATATAAGTAAAAATCAGGAGTACAAGCTGCGTCATATGCTTTAGCTACATCTTGAGTTTCATCATATAAATATGGAAAGTTAAAATCATTTTCAAGAGCATTAATTTTCATTTTTTCAGGACTATCATCTGGATAATTAATAACATCATTACTTGATATAGCGATAAACTTAATCTCATCATTATTATGGTCTTTAGCTAATCTACTTATTGTAGGGTTTACATGTTTGACGTAAGGACAGTGATTGCAGATAAACATAATTACCGTCCCAACACTTCCTTTGAACTTCAAAAGAGATAAATCAGAATCAGAAGTTACATCTAAAAGATTAAAATTAGGTGCTTTTGATCCAAGTGATATCATATTTGATGGTGTCCTAGCCATAATTTATATTTTTACTCTAATATAAAAAAAGATTTTTTTGCAAATTAAATTAACAACATAATTAAGTAACATGTATTAAGTTTGTAATTATTCTTCAAAACAAATGAATAAACTAACAAAAAAAGAAAGGTTTCAAGAAAATGTTCTTTCTAGATTTCATGTATATAACAGTATTTTTGCAACTCTTCCTTATGATAGTATCTCAGACACAGGAAATCTTCTTCCAATTTTTACAGAACACTGTAAGTTGGGTTACAGTAAAAAACAAAATCCTAAGAAAATAGTTCAAGATTTCTTTTCAAAGTATTGTGAAGGTTATTCTGAAGATGAAGAAATATCTCTAATTTTTAGGTTTATTCAATACATAGAGAGACAGGTTGTTTTGTTTGATGCAATTGAAGATGCTTCATTTACACAAGTAAATAATATGGATGGTGTAGGAACCTTAAGAAATCTTAAAGAATTAGTTGAGTCCTCAAATAAGAAGAAAGAACTAAAAAAATATCTTAGATCATTTAAAATTAAACCAGTTTTAACAGCGCACCCTACTCAATTTTATCCTGGCTCAGTTCTTGGGATAATTACAGATCTTGCTAAGTCAATAGAAAAAAATGATTTAACTGAGATTAAAAACTTGTTGTCACAACTTGGAAAAACTCCCTTTTTTAAACAAAAGAAACCTACTCCTTATGATGAGGCAGTTAGTTTGTCATGGTATCTAGAGAATGTATTTTATTACTCTGTTAGTAATATCTTTAAATATGTGAAATCTAATATTTTTGATAATAAATACGATCACTATGATCTTATATCAATTGGATTTTGGCCAGGCGGTGACAGGGATGGAAATCCATTTGTAACATCAGAAATCACTTCAAAAACAGCAAAAAAACTAAGAAGTGATATTATTAAGAACTATTACAGAGATATTAGATTTTTAAGAAGAAAATTAACTTTTAAAAAAATAGAAGATGTTATAATTCAGATAGAAGATTCTTTATGGATAAGTATATTTGAAACAAATAAAGAGCCTAAAATAAAATTAGATGTTTTAAAAGAAAAATTAAACTTTATAAAAGAAACTCTAATAAATGAACATAAATCATTGTTTCTTGATGAACTTCAAGATCTAATAGATAAGGTTAACATTTTTGGTTATCATTTTGCTACACTTGATATTAGACAAGATTCAACTATTCACTCTTCTGTATTTAATGATGTAATAAATAATTATTTCAAAAAAGAACTTAGTAATAAGTATGAGAGTCAAGGAAAAGATCAAAAAATACATAGCCTTTCGTTATTAAAAGGTAAAATAGTTTCAGCTAAATTTAAAAATCAAACTACAAAATCTACAATTGAATCAATTGAATTAATTAATCAAATTCAAGATTCAAATGGTGAAAAGGGATGTCATAGGTATATAATCAGTAATAATAATTCTTCACTAAATATTTTTGAAGTTTTTACGATGATTAGACTAACATTAGGGAATAAGTTTAATGTTGATGTAGTTCCTCTTTTTGAATCAGTTTTAGATTTAGAAAATGCAAGTAATATAATGGAAAATGTATATTCTAATAAACTATATAGAGATCATATTATTAGAAGAGATAATACTCAAACTATAATGCTTGGTTTTTCTGATGGAACAAAAGATGGTGGTTATTTAACTGCAAATTGGAGCATTTTAAAGGCTAAAGAATCTTTAACTAAAGTTTCAAGGAAATTTGGTATTAAAGTTTTATTCTTTGATGGAAGAGGAGGGCCACCTGCAAGAGGTGGAGGCAATACACACCAATTTTATAGTTCATTAGGAGACTTTATTGAGTCTGATGAAATACAGTTAACTGTTCAAGGTCAAACAATTAGCTCAAATTTCGGTACCATTAAATCTTCTCAATATAATATGGAGCAATTAATTACTTCTGGTCTAAAAAATAGAATATTATCAAACTCTGAGGTGTTTAATAAAAAAAATAGAAAAACTATTGAGAAGCTATCTTCAATAAGTTATAATTCATATAAAGATTTTAAGAGTCACCCATCTTTTATTCCATACTTAGAAAAAATGAGTACAATTAAATATTACTCAAAAACTAACATTGGAAGTAGACCTTCAAAAAGAGGTTTAAAAGGAGAGGCATTTAATTTTGATAAACTAAGAGCTATTCCCTTTGTAGGAAGTTGGAATCAGCTAAAGCAAAATGTTCCTGGATTTTATGGATTAGGAACATCTATTAATTATTTCTACAAGAATAATAAAATAAAAGATGTTAAACTCTTATATCAAGAAGTACCATTTTTTAGAGCTCTTGTGTCCAATAGTATGATGAGTTTAACAAAGTCATTTTTTGAGCTCACATCATATATGAGTAAAGATGAAGAATTTGGAGAATTTTGGAAAATAATTCATGATGAATATATCCTAACAAAAAAGATGTTACTTAAAATTTCCAATTTTAATGAACTGATGGAAAATGAACCAGCAAATAAGCTATCAATTCAAACAAGAGAAAATGTAGTTATGCCATTAATTACTATTCAACAATATGCTCTTCAAATTGTAAAGGAAATTGAATCAGGTGATTTAGATGATAAAAAAATATCTGTTTTTGAAAAAATAATTACAAGATCATTATATGGAAATATTAACGCAAGTAGAAACTCTGCTTAACTTTCTTTATATTTAGAAAAATAAAAATAATTAAAATGAAAAAATATATTTTACTATTTGCTATTCTATTAGCATCTTGTACTGCGCCTGTTGAGGAGCCTAATGGGTCTGGATATTGGGCAGGTGGAGATGGAAATGAGAAATTTGTTAATGCATCAGATGAATTAACAGAAATTTACTCTCAATGGGTTCAAGCTCATAATGATAAAGATATTGAGAAAGTATTATCTTTTGAAACAGATTCAATTACAATCGCATTGGCTAACGGAAGTGTAATCAAAGGATCAGAAGAACATGCTGAATCACTTTCTAATTATTTTGAATCTAATCCTAATTGGAATTTATATTGGGCATTACCTTATGTAGGGGTTAATAATGGTGAGGAATGGATTATTGCTGGTCAAAATGTAACAACTACCAATAATGATGGGGAAGAATCTGTAACTCAGATAATGATAGATGCACAATTTATAGATGGACGTCTTAACTATATAATAGCTTACGATAAGGAACTCCAATCTCAAGACTAAGTAGCAGATTGGATTTAATACTACTAATTATAGGACTCCTACTTTGTCTAATTGGAATTATAGGAAGTTTTTTACCAATTATACCTGGCCCGGTTACTTCCTGGCTAGGTATTTTACTTTTAAACTTAACCTCTGTTGTAGAGTTTAATTTAAACTTTGTTCTAATAACATTAACTGTAGCAATATCAGTTGGTATTTTAGATTACCTAATACCTGTACTTGGAGTAAAAAAACTTGGTGGAACAAGATCAGGTCAAATTGGGACTACATTGGGTTTAATTATTGCTTTAATTATACTTGGTCCAATAGGAATAATTATAGGTCCGTTTGGCGGAGCTTTACTAGGTGAGATATCAACAAAAAAGTCACTTCAAGACTCTATTAAGCCGGCTTTTGGTGCGTTTATAGGAGTTATTGCGGGAAGTGTTATTAAGTTTTTGATCAGCCTTAGTTTCTTATTTTTTTATTTCGACATTTTTTGGGGTTATAGAGAAAGTTTCTTTTAAAATAAATCCCTAAATTGAAATTCCAATTAACTGATTATATTGAAAAAATTTGAGAAAAAATTTGTTGCCTCATGGACCGATCTTGATCCAAATTGGCATGTTGCAAATCATGCCTATATAAAATATGCTGCAGACACACGAGTCGCTTTTTTTTCTGTTATTAAATTAGATAAGGAGGAGTTTGAAAATTTAAACCTTGGACCTGTTCTCTTTTATGAGCATATGTATTATTATAAAGAGATTTTGATGGGAGTTGAATTTAAGGTTAATGTTGAGGTTAATGGTTACAGTGATGATGGAAAATTTTTCTCTCTATTTCAAAATTTTTATGACACTAAGGGAAATCATCTAGCTCATCTTGATCTTGCTTTTGGCGTTATGGATACAAAGACAAGAAAATTGATATCAATGCCTACCGCTTCATTTGAAATTTTAAAAAGTGCTGCAAAATCTAGATCTTTTAAAATATTAACTAAAGAGGATATGAGAAAACATGGTAAATTCCCTGAAAATAATATCTAGCAGTAGTAATGCAGTATAATAATCTTATTAATGATAACTAAAATTGATAATTTAACTTAAAATACCTAATGACATGAAAGAAAAATATTGGAAAAAAAATATTATGTATTTAAGAGTTCTTCTTACCATATGGTTTATTTCTTCTTTTGGTTTTGGGATTCTTTTTGCTGAAAGCTTAAATAATTTTTATTTAGGAGGATTTCCTTTAGGCTTTTGGTTTGCTCAACAGGGATCAATTTACATATTCGTTATTTTAATTTTTGTATATGTTTATTTGATGAATAAGCTAGATAAAAAACACAACTTAGAAGAATAACATGGATGCACAATTTTGGACATATACTTTAGTTGGAATAACATTTTCACTATATCTTGGAATAGCTATTTGGTCAAGAGCTAAGAGTACAAAAGAATTTTATATAGCAGGCGGAGGAATTCACCCTGTTATTAATGGAATGGCTACTGCTGCAGACTGGATGTCAGCAGCCTCATTTATATCCATGGCAGGAATAATATCGTTCCTAGGATATGGTGGCTCACAATATTTAATGGGTTGGACAGGTGGATATGTATTACTGGCACTTTGTATAGCACCCTATCTTAGAAAGTTTGGAAAATTTACAGTGCCTGATTTTATAGGAGAAAGATATTATTCACAAAATGCACGAACCATAGCCTTAATTTGTGCAATTTTTGTATCATTTACATATGTAGTTGGACAAATGAAAGGAGTTGGTGTTGCATTCTCAAGATTTCTGGAAATACCATATGATAGTGGTGTAATTATTGGAATTGCAATAGTTTTTTTCTATGCTGTTCTTGGAGGGATGAAAGGTATTACCTATACTCAAGTAGCTCAATATTGTGTTTTAATTTTTGCATTTACTGTCCCTGCTATTTATCTATCTCTGCAAGCAACCGGAAATCCAATTCCTCAAGTTGGATTTGGAAGCAAAACTTTAGACGGAGTCTATCTGTTAGAAAAACTTAACCTATTATCAGTTGATCTAGGCTTTGATAAGTATACTGATATAAACCGGACTACTTTAATAAATGTTTTTTTTATAACTGGAGCTTTAATGTTTGGAACAGCTGGACTTCCTCATGTAATTGTTAGATTTTTTACAGTGCCTAAGGTACGTGATGCTAGAGTTTCTGCGGGATGGGCTTTGTTGTTTATTTCAATACTATATACTACAGCTCCTGCTGTTGCTGCATTTGCTAAAGTTAATCTAATAAATACAGTGTCAAATGCTAAGTATAATGACATGCCAGATTGGTTTAAGAACTGGGAAAATACTGGATTACTTCAGTTTGATGACAAAAATGCAGATGGAATTATTCAATATGTTGCAGATACTCAAGTTAACGAATTAACAATAGACAATGATATTATGGTGTTGGCTAATCCAGAGATTGCTAATTTACCACCATGGGTAATTGGATTAATTGTAGCAGGAGGTCTTGCTGCTGCTCTATCAACCGCAGCTGGACTTTTGCTAGTAATTTCAACATCTATATCTCATGATCTTTTGAAAAAGAATATTAATCCTAATATATCAGAAAAGGGTGAGCTTTGGGCCGCAAGAATTTCAATTGCAGTTGCAGTAGTAGCTGCGGGCCTAGCTGGGTTAAATCCACCAGGCTTTGTAGCTGAAGTTGTAGCTTTGGCTTTTGGTTTAGCAGCGTCATCTTTTTTTCCTGCAATTATACTTGGAATTTTTGATAAGAAAATGAATAAAGAAGGTGCAATATCAGGTATGCTTACTGGTATAATATTTACTGCTATATACATTTTATATTTCAAACCACAGCTAGGTGGTAGTGGCTTACCAGAAAATTATTTATTTGGAATATCTCCCGAAGGTATTGGAACAATCGGAATGATAATTAACTTTATTGTATCTTTAATTGTCTCAAGATTAACAAAACCAACACCAGAAAAAATTAAAGATTTAGTTGAGAGTATTAGATATCCAAAATAGATATGCAAAGAATTAAGACCCTTTCAGAATATTTCAAAAAATATGAATTAAGTGAGAAAGATCCAGAGTCATTCTGGTCTGAAATAGCTGATTCTTTTACTTGGAAAAAAAAATGGGATAAGGTACTAGATTGGGATTTTGAAAAAGCAAATACTAAATGGTTTCAAAATGCCAAATTAAATATTACAGAAAATATTTTTGAGAGAAATCTTAAAGAAAGAGGTGGTAAAACAGCAATTATCTGGGAACCTAATGATCCTTCAGAGCCATCAGTCCATCTAACTTATCAAGAGCTTTATGAAGAAACTTGTAAGTTTTCAAATGCACTTAGATCAAAAGGAATAAAAAAAGGAGATAGAGTTATTATTTACATGCCTATGGTACCGGAAGCTGCAATTGCAATGTTAGCATGTGCAAGAGTTGGTGCTGTTCACTCTGTTGTTTTTGCAGGCTTTTCTTCAACCTCTTTGGCTGATAGAATTAATGATTGTCAAGCAAAAATGGTTTTGACTTCAGATGGTAATTTTAGAGGAAATAAAACTATACCAGTAAAATTAGTAGTTGATGAAGCGCTTGAAAAATCTTCAACAATCGAAAGTGTTATAGTATTGGAAAGGACAAAACAAACTATTAATATGTTTGAAGGAAGAGATCATTGGTGGCATGATTGTATAAAAGCAGAGTCTAACATTTGTGAAGCTGAAGTCCTAGACTCTGAGGATATGCTATTTATACTTTACACTTCAGGGTCAACTGGAAAACCTAAAGGAGTAGTTCATTCATCAGCAGGTTATATGGTTTATTCTGCATATACTTTTTTAAATGTATTCCAATATGATGAGAATGATATTTATTGGTGTACAGCAGATGTTGGTTGGATAACAGGTCACTCATACATAGTCTATGGACCTTTACTTTGTGGAGCTACAACCGTTATGTTTGAGGGTATTCCTACATTCCCAAACGTAAGTAGATTCTGGGACATAGTAGATAAATATAAAATAAATCAATTTTATACTGCTCCAACTGCTATTAGAGCATTACAAGCACATGGGTTAGATCCAATAAAAAATAACTCTTTAGAATCTTTGAAAGTAATAGGGTCTGTAGGAGAACCAATTAATGAAGAAGCTTGGCATTGGTATCATGATAATATTGGAAAAGGAAATTGTCCCCTTGTAGATACTTGGTGGCAGACAGAAACAGGTGGAATTATGATATCTGCATTAGCAGGTATAACACCAAATAAGCCTGCACATGCTTCACTTCCGTTACCTGGAATACATCCAGTAATAGTTGATGCTGATGGAAATGAATTAATTGGAAATAATGTTCAAGGTAATCTTTGTATAAAGTTTCCATGGCCATCTATTTTAAGAACTACATATGGAGATCATCAAAGGTGTATAAATACATATTTTTCAAATTATAAAGGAATGTATTTTACAGGAGATGGAGTTAAAAGAGATCATGATGGATATCTAAGAATACTTGGTCGAGTTGATGATGTTATCAATGTCTCTGGACATAGAATGGGAACAGCTGAGGTAGAAAATGCTATAAATGAACATGAGGAAGTTATTGAGTCTGCAGTAGTTGGTTATCCACATAATATTAAAGGAGAAGGTATCTATGCTTATGTGATTGTAAATTCTGAATCTTCAGATGATATAATAAAAGCAGAGATTATAGATGTAGTGAGAAGAGTTATTGGGCCTATAGCAAAACCAGATAAAGTTCAAATTGTAAGTGGTCTTCCAAAAACAAGATCAGGTAAAATTATGAGAAGAATATTAAGAAAAATAGCTAGTAATGATTATGGAAATTTAGGAGACACTTCTACTCTTTTAAATCCGATTGTTGTTGAAGAAATTATTAAAGGAGCTAACTAATAATTAAATTTTCTAATCCTAAACCTCTTGAACCTTTTATCAAAATATTTGTTGAATTAAAATCTTGAAATATTACTGATTTTGACATTTCTTCAGCAGACTTAAACCTTTCAAAATATTTACTTTTAGTTTTACAATTATAAAAAATATCACCAACTAAATAAACTTTTATAAAATCTTTATCTTCGATAAAATCAATGATATTTTGATGTTCATTATTAGAAAAATCTCCTAGTTCATACATGTCTCCAAGAATAAGAATTTTATTTTCTGTTATATTGTTTTCAAAATTTAAAATAGCAGCTTTCATACTTGTTGGATTAGCATTATAAGCATCTAAATATATTTTATTACTTCCATAATCTAAAATCTCTGATCTATTAGAGTCATTTTTAAATGAAATTAAACCTTTTTGTATATCACTACTTGATATATCTAGAAATTTTCCAATTGTAATACTAGCAGCAATATTTGTAAAATTATAGTCTCCATAAATTTCACAGCTATATTTATCTCCATTATTTTCAAATGATAAAAATTTTTGTTCTTTTTTATATTTAAATAAAAATTCAGAACCTTCTTTCTCCCCAAAAGTTACTGCAAGATCTCCTTCACAATTTTTAATTTGAATTTTATCATCATTATTTAAAATTATATGACCATAATTTTGAGTCAAATATTCAAACATCTCACTCTTTCCCTTAATAACTCCTTCAAACCCCCCAAACCCCTCTAGATGAGCATATCCATAATTAGTAATTAATCCAAAGTCTGGCATTGCAATTTCACATAAAGCTTTAATCTCTCCAATATGATTAGCACCCATTTCTATTACAGCTATATCAACATTTTCATTAATATCTAAGAGTGAAAGAGGAACTCCAATATGATTATTGAGGTTACCTTTGGTTTTAATAACATTATATGTCTGTGACAGTATTGAATAAATTAAGTTTTTTGTTGTAGTCTTCCCATTACTCCCTGTTATTCCAATTACTTTTGTATCAAAAAGAGATCTATGGTAATTACTAAGATCTTGAAGAGCTTTGAGAGAGTCATTAACATATATTATCCTATTATCCCTATCTTCTAATCTTTTATCATCAACTACAGCAAATTTAGCTCCATTTTTAAGAGCCTCTATTGCAAATTTATTTCCATCAAAATTATTACCTCTCAATGAAAAAAACATTTGATCTTTACTAATTTTTCTACTATCTATTGACACTCCAGTGGAGGAAGAGAATAAAGAATATAATTTTTTTGGGTCCACTCTAATTTTATTGCAATATACTAAAGAAATGAGTATTTTTGCTTCGTCTTATAATAACAAGCAACAACTGTTTTGTATGAAAAAAATTACTGGAAAGACTTATTTAGATTGGTACGAAAATATGTTATTGTGGAGAAAGTTTGAGGATAAACTTGCTGCAAAATATATTCAACAAAAAATCAGAGGATTTCTCCATTTATATAATGGACAGGAGGCTGTCCTTGCAGGTTGTCTTCATTCAACAGATCCAAAAAAAGATAGAATGATAAGTTCTTACAGAAGTCATGTTCATGCAATTGGCCTTGGAGAAGACCCAAAGCGTGTAATGGCTGAGCTATTTGGAAAGGCAACTGGAACTTCAAGTGGTCTTGGAGGCTCAATGCATATTTTTTCAAAAAAATATAATTTCTTTGGTGGTCATGGTATAGTGGGTGGACAAATTCCATTGGGAACTGGGATTGCCTTTGGAGATAAATATTTTAATAGAGATAGTGTTACTTTATGTTTTTTAGGAGATGGAGCAATCAGGCAAGGTTCATTTCATGAGTCTATAAACCTTGCAGCATTGTGGAAGCTTCCTGTAATTTATATTGTTGAAAATAATGGATATGCAATGGGTACTTCTGTTGCAAGAACTACAAGTCAAGAAGATCTATGGAAACTAGGAGAACCCTATGGAATACCATCTATGCCAGTTGATGGAATGGATTCAGTGAAAGTAGCTGAAGCTATTGACAAATGTGTAAAACATGCAAGGGATGGAAAAGGTCCTTCACTTCTTGATGTAAAAACATACAGATATCGTGGACATTCAATGTCTGATGCTCAGCAATACAGAACTAAAGAAGAAGTTGAAGAATATAAAAAAATTGATCCAATCTCTCAGGTTGAAAAAATTATTATTTCAAAAAAGTTTGGAACAAAATCTGAAATTGAAAAAATAGATAAGAAGGTAAAAGCAATTATAACAGAATGTGAAGAATTTGCTGAGTCTTCTCCTTTTCCAGATAAATCTCTTATGTATGATGTTGTATATGAACAAAAAGATTATCCTTTTATTAAACATAAAATAGATTAATATGGCTGAAGTAATAAACATGCCAAGGTTAAGTGATACTATGGAAGAGGGAACTCTTGCTAAATGGTTTAAAAAAGTAGGCGATACAGTTAAAGAAGGAGAAATTTTAGCTGAAATTGAGACTGATAAAGCAACCATGGAGTTTGAGTCATTTTATGATGGTGTTCTTCTTTACATAGGGATTGACGAAGGGTCAACTGCTCCTGTAGACAGTATTATAGCTATAATTGGTTCTAAGGGTGAAAATATCTCTGAAATCGTTAACAATGACACTCCAGTTGGAAAAGAAGAGCCCGCTCCAGTTGCAAAAGAAGAGCCTGCTCCAATTGTAAAAGAAGAGCCCGCTCCAGTTGCAAAGGAACAATTAAAACCTGTTTCTATAATTAATATTTCAAATGACAGAATACTTATTTCTCCATTAGCAAAAAAATTAGCTGATGAAAAAGGCATAGATATTTCTGCAATAACGGGATCTGGTGATAATGGAAGAATAATAAAAAGGGATATTGACTCATTTAAACCTTCAAATTATTCTCAATTTTCTCAACCAAGACCGCACTTGAAAGAATCATCTTATGAGACTCAAAACTCAACAATGAGAAAAGCTATTGCAAAAAGGCTAGTAGATTCTAAGTTCTCAGCCCCTCATTATTATCTTAATATTGAGCTTGAAATGGATAATATTATTTCTTTTAGAAAGCAATTTATTCAAACCCAAAATATTAAAATTTCCTTTAATGATATTATTGCCAAAGCTGTATCATTATCTCTTGCCAAACATCCTAAAGTTAATTCAAGATGGTATGATGATAAAATTATTTTCAATGAGCACGTACATTTAGGTGTAGCTGTAGCAGTGGATGATGGTCTTATAGTTCCAGTAGTTAAGTTTTCAAATTCAAAAGACTTACCGCAAATTAATACTGAAATTAAAGACTTTGCTGAACGTGCGAAAAATAAAAAATTAAGCCCTTCAGAAATTGAGGGAAGTACATTTACAATTTCAAATCTTGGAATGTTTGGAATTGAAAGTTTTACATCAATTATAAATCAACCTAATTCAGCAATTTTATCTATTGGTGCAATTGTACAAAAGCCTATTGTAAAAAATAATGAGGTTGTAGTTGGAAACACCATGAAGCTAACTTTAGCCTGTGATCATAGAACAGTTGACGGAGCTACTGGTTCTTTATTTTTAAAGACTTTGAAAGAGTATATTGAAAATCCAGTTTCAATTCTTATCTAATGAAAACTATAGTTGTAACAGGAACAAGTTCTGGAATAGGTAATGAAATTTGTATACAAGCTGCAAAACTTAATTATAAAGTAATTTCCATTTCAAGAAATGTTGAACCTCTTAAAGGAATAAATGGAATAGATTCATATTCAGTGGATATAACTGATGAAAATAGTATTAAAAATTTTATTGATGATTTACGAAACAGAGATTTAACAATTGATATTCTTATAAATAATGCTGGTCATTTAAGTAATAAATTATTTGGTGAAACTTCATACAAATCTTTTAAACAAACTTTTGATGTAAATGTATTTGGCCTTGCAGAAATTACGAGATCACTTATACCATTTATAAATAAATCAGGTCATGTAGTCAATATTAGTAGTATTGGTGGAGTAAATGGTTCAAAGAAATTTCCTGGTCTTTCAGTATATTCAAGTAGTAAAGCTGCTGTAATTGCTTTGACAGAAGTTCTAGCTGAAGAGTACCCAGAAGGCCCATCTTTTAATGTTCTAGCTCTTGGAGCTGTTCAAACAAAAATGCTTAAGCAAGCTTTTCCAGATTATGATGCAGAGACAAAGCCAAAGGAAATGGCTAAATATATTCTTGATTTTGCAGTAAATGGAAATAATTTATTTAATGGTAAGCTTATTTCAGTTTCTAACTCAAATCCTTAATTTTTTTTCTGATTAAGTTTGACTTTTTTAAACAATTCAGAGGAGTAAACAAAGTCATTTATCATTTGGTCATCTGTATTTAAAATTTCTGTATTAGTCCCCTCCCATATTTTTTTACCTTCTACTAAAAAAATTATTTTATCACCAATTTCCATTACTGAGTTCATGTCATGGGTATTTATAACAGTAGTAATATTATATTCAATAGTAATCTCTTTAATTAGTTTGTCAATAACTATTGCAGTTTTTGGATCAAGACCTGAGTTAGGTTCATCACAAAATAAATATTTTGGATTTAATACAATAGCCCTTGCTATTGCAACTCTTTTTTTCATTCCTCCTGATATTTCAGAGGGAAATTTATTATCTACATCTTTAAGATCAACACGATTAATTACCTCTTTTGCTCTACTTACCATTTCTGAATCAGTATTATCTGAAAACATTCTCAGAGGAAAGATAACATTCTCTAAAACTGTCATAGAATCAAAAAGTGCACTTCCTTGAAAAACCATCCCTATCTTTTTTCTTAAATTTGATATTGTTGAAATATTATCTTTATCAAATTTTTTACCATCATATAAAATTTCACCATGATCTAAATCTAGAAGTCCTAGTAAACATTTCATTAATACTGTTTTACCTGATCCACTCTGACCAATTATTAAATTCGTTTTCCCTTTATCAAAAACTGTGGATATATCATTGATTATTTTGATATTATCGAATGACTTATATATGTTATTTACAGTAATCATTATGCTAATAAAAGTTGAGTTACAATAAAATTAATTATGATAATTACACTACTCGTCCAAACAAAAGAAATATTACTTGCTTTCCCAACTTCTAATGCACCTCCCCTCATGTAGAAACCATGATATGCAGGAATAGTAGCTAAAACAAATGCAAATAACATAGTTTTTGAGTAGGTATATACAATATGAAATATTTGAAAGTCAAGTTGAATCCCTTGAATAAAGTCAAAGCTTGTTGAAAAGCCAGCATACACAGTAGCTGTATAACCGCCAAGTATTCCAAGAAACATTGCAAGAGTAATTAAAAAAGGGTATAACAGTAGTGATATAATTTTAGGAAATATCAAATAGTTAAATGAGTTTATTCCCATAACTTCTAAAGCATCAATTTGCTCAGTTACCCTCATTGTACCTATACTAGATGTAATAAATGAACCTACTTTTCCAGCCATTATTATAGATATTAGAGTAGGGGCAAATTCTAGGATTACAGATTGTCTTGTAGCAAAACCAATTAGATTTCCAGGAAGAAAAGGGTTTTCTATAGCAAGAGCAGTTTGAATAGCAACAACTCCTCCAATAAGGAAGGACATAAAAGCTACAATACCAATGGATCCTAATATTAGATCATCAATTTCTTGAAAAATTAATTTTTTAAGTACTCTCCACTTTGTAAACTTTGTGAAAGTATATTTAATCATTAAAAAATATCTTCCAATATGAAAAAAAAACTTCATAAGAATTAAACCTGGTAAGTTATAGCGTTAATATTCATTCCAGCACCAACACTAGCAAACATAATTACATCACCAGTATTAAGTTTATGACCTTGATAATCACTTTTTTTCACTAGGTCAAAAAGTGTTGGTATAGTAGCTACAGAACTATTTCCGTACTCTTCAATATTCATTGGAAGTATATTCTCAGGTTGAGGAACTTTATATAATCTGTAGAATCTTTTAATAATTGCCTCATCCATCTTTTTGTTGGCTTGATGAATAAATATTTTTTTTAGATTTTCAATCTTACATTTAGATTCATCAAAGCAATCTTTCATTGCGTTAGGCACATTATTTAACGCAAACTCATAAACTTTTCTGCCATGCATTTTAATATACTTTTGATTTGAATTTTTATTTATTTCAGGATTACAAGAAGCTCCATAGTATAAGAATTCATTTTCTCCCTCAAATGTATAGGTTGCAGAATTATGAGATAGAATACCAGAACTAGATGAATCGTTAGATTCTAATATAATTGCTCCTGAACCATCAGCATAAATCATTGAGTCTCTATCATTAGAATCAGACACTCGAGATAATGTATCACAACCAATAATTAGACATTTATTAGCCATTCCTGACTTTATGAATGATTTTGCTTGAATTACTCCTTCAACCCATCCTGGACATCCACAAATAATATCGTATGCTACACACTTTGGGTTTTTGATTTTTAGTATAGCCTTCACTTTCGATGAAAGAGAAGGGAGTGTATCGATTTGACTGCTATTAGATGAAATATCACCAAAATTATGAGCAACAATTATATAATCTAAAGACTCTTGATCAATATTAGAATCTTTAATAGCTTTCTGAGCAGCATCTGCAGCTAAGTCTGAAGATTTAATTTCATCTGAAACATATTTTCTTTCATTAATCCCAGTAATAGATTGAAACTTATCAATAATTTCAGAATTTGATCTTTCAATTTGATTCCCATCATCATCAAAAAAATCACTATTAAGAAATTCAGTGTTTGTCTTTGTTATACCCGGAATGCAACTACCTGTTCCAGTGATTTTAAAGTTCATTATGTAAAATTAATTAAATTATTCATAACTCTCTATAGGAGGACAGCTACAAATTAAATTTCTATCACCATATGCTTCGTCAACCCTTCTGACTGAAGGCCAAAATTTATTATCTCTCAAATAATTTTTTGGAAAAGATGCATCTTCTCGAGAATAATTATATTCCCAATTACTAGCTGTAAGCATTTTAAGGGTATGAGGAGAATTTCTTAACATTTCTCTGTCTGATTCATTTTCAGATGTAATTTCCAAATAAATAGAGTTAAGAGCTTCACAGAATCTATCTAATTCACTTAAATTTTCACTTTCAGTTGGCTCTATCATCATTGTTCCTGGAACTGGAAATGATACAGTTGGAGCATGAAATCCATAATCAATTAATCTTTTTGCTATATCAATAACTTCTATTTTATACTTCTTAAATTCTCTGCAATCAATTATAAATTCATGAGCAGATCTTCCATTTTCACCACTATACAAAATTGTAAAGTTTTCCTCAAGTTTTGTCTTCATATAGTTTGCGTTAATAATTGCAATTTCTGTAGACTCTTTAATACCTGATTTCCCAAGCATTCTAATGTATCCATATGATATTAAACATACCAATGATGACCCCCATGGTGCAGAAGAAATTGCATCTATATGATGTTTTCCTCCTGTAGTAATTACTGGGTTTGACGGAAGAAAATCTTTAAGATGTTCAGCCACACAAATAGGACCGACACCTGGGCCTCCTCCTCCGTGAGGAATAGAGAATGTTTTATGTAGATTCAAGTGACAAACATCAGCACCAATTATTTTAGGACTTGTCAAACCAACTTGTGCATTCATGTTTGCCCCATCCATATAAACCTGACCCCCATTTTTATGAATAAGATCATTTATAAATTGAATTTCAGATTCAAATACACCATGTGTTGAAGGATAAGTGATCATTAGAGCAGCTAAATTATCCTTATGTTCTTCAACTTTTATTTTTAAGTTCTCAATATCAATATTTCCTTTATCGTCAGTTCCAATAACTACGACTTTTAACCCTGCCATAATTGCAGATGCAGGATTAGTTCCATGAGCGGAAGAAGGAATTAGACAGATATCTCTATGACTCTGTCCAATTTTATTTAGATAGGATTTGATGACCATTAAACCGCTGTACTCTCCTTGAGCTCCAGAATTTGGCTGTAAAGATGTAGCAGAAAAACCAGTTATTTCAGATAAAAATGTTTCAAGTTTGCTTATAACCTCATGGTATCCCTTTGCCTGATCAACAGGTACAAATGGATGAATACTATTCCATTCAGACCAACTTAAGGGAATCATTTCAGAAGCTGCATTAAGTTTCATTGTACATGATCCAAGAGAGATCATAGATTGAGTAAGAGATAAATCTTTATTTTCAAGAGATTTAATATATCTCATTAGTGATGTTTCTGAATGGTAAGAGTTAAAAACAGGATGCGATAAAATTTCAGATTCTCGAATATTATCTATCATTGGTGTATCAGGAAATTCAATATTAGCTGATTTTTGTCCAGAATATTCTTCAAGAATTGATATAATTTGATCTAAATCATTATGATCTGTTTTTTCATTAACTGAAATTGAAATTTGATTTTTGATTAGGTTACAAAAGTTTACATTTCTTGACAATGCAATTTTATTTAGTTTTTTTGAATCACATATAATTGTAATGGTGTCAAAGAATTTAGAATATTTTATTTCAATTCCAAGTTTAGAAATTTTCTGATATAAATAAACAGCTTTCAAATGAATTGAATTTGATATTTCTCTTAAACCCACAGGGCCATGATATACAGCATACATTCCAGCCATTACAGCTAGTAAAACCTGTGCAGTACAAATATTAGATGTAGCTCTGTCTCTCTTAATATGTTGCTCTCTTGTTTGTAAAGCCATTCTTAATGAATGGTTTCCATCTATATCTTTTGTAACACCAATTATTCTTCCAGGAATATTTCTTTTATATTTTTCTTTTGTTGCAAAAAATGCAGCATGTGGTCCTCCATATCCTAGGGGAATTCCAAACCTTTGAGTTGTTCCAACAACAACATCAACTTTGTCAGGTGATGGGGGTTCATTAATAACAAAAGACATTAAGTCAACTGCCAAAATAATTTTTAAGTCATCATTTTTGATATTAGATAATATCTTGTCAATATCAATTAACTCACCATCTTTTCCGGGGTATTGAATAATGCATCCAAAAAAATCATTTTGAGATATAGACTTTATATCTCCTGAAATGATTTCAATATCTAGAGGGTTTGCCCTAGTGATAAGAACTGAAAGAGTTTGTGGTAAAATATTTGAATCAACAAAAAACTTTTTTTCGTTTGAAGACTTTTGTTGCTTTGATCTATTATTGAACATCATAATCATAGCTTCAGCAGCAGCTGTTCCTTCATCTAATAATGATGCATTTGCTAATTCCATCTTAGTCAGATCACAAATCATCGTTTGGAAATTTAATAGTGCTTCAAGTCTTCCTTGGGCAATCTCTGGTTGATATGGAGTGTAAGCAGTATACCACCCTGGATTTTCAAGAATATTCCTTTGAATTACAGATGGAGTGAAAGTATCATGATATCCAAGCCCAATATATGTCTTAAAATTTTTATTTAAAGATGAGAGCTTCTTTATCTCTTTTAAAAATTCCATCTCACTAATTCCCTCAGGAATGTTTAAGTCTTTCTTAAGACGAATATTATCTGGAATTGTTTGATTTAAAAGTTCTTCAACAGATTCTACACCAATTGTTTTAAGTATGATATTTAACTCAATAGCATTAGGTCCAATATGTCTTCGAGCAAATTTTTCTTTGAACATTAAAAGATTTTAAACAAAAATATGTAATATTGAAAATAATAATAATAATGTTCATTAAATGTTAAAACTTTTTTTTTATACACTATTAGTTTTTTTTCAGTCTTATGTAATCCAAGATGTTAATAAAGAACAAGTAAATAATTTATTAGACAAGCAAGTAATGGTGATTGATATTAGAACTGAGAAAGAGTTTAATGAAGGAAATATAAATACCTCATTCAATCTTGACTTTCAAAAAAGGGAATTTATTGATAGTTTAGAAAATCTTAATAAAGAAAAAGAATATATTATTTATTGTGCTTCTGGAAATAGAAGTCTTAAGGCAAGTCATATAATGAAGTCCTTAGGATTTAAAACTATTTATAACTATAAAAAAGGATATAAGGATTGGATAGAGGATTAAGATTTATTTTTTAAATCTTTACTGCTTTCCAGGACCTTAATCTCAAGATCTTTTTTGTATGCCTTAACTTTATCTGAAATTTTTGAATCAAAAGATCCAATTATTTGAGCTGCAAGAATTCCTGCATTTTTTGATCCATTCAAAGCAACAGTAGCAACTGGAACACCACCAGGCATTTGTAATATAGAAAGAATAGAGTCCCAACCATCAATTGAATTTCTTGATTTTATAGGCACTCCAATAACTGGAAGACTTGTAATTGATGCAACCATACCAGGTAAATGAGCTGCACCTCCAGCTCCAGCAATAATAACTTTTATACCTTTTAATTCAGCATTAGTGGCATATTCAATCATTTTTTTTGGAGTTCTATGTGCTGAAACAATATCATACTCTGTTTTAACACCGAAAGATTTTAAAATGTCAATTGCTTCACTCATAATCTCGAAGTCTGATTTACTACCCATTATAATTCCTACTATACTCATTTTCTTGTTGTTATTATTACTGTTTCTTTAATTTCCTTTGCTATTCTTTTAGCAAGATCTATATCTTCATTGATTATAGTAATATGACCCATTTTTCTATTAGGTCTTGTTTCAAATTTACCGTAAATATGAGGATTAACTCCTTCTATACCAATAATTTGATCAAAATTTTTATATTCTACTATACCTTTTGAATTCTCTTCACCAACTAAATTTACCATTACAGAATTTTGTAAAATTTTAGTGCTTCCAAGTGGAAGATCTAAAATTGCCCTTAAAAATTGTTCAAATTGACTTGTAGATGATCCTTCAATTGAAAAATGATAACTATTATGAGGTCTTGGTGCAACCTCATTGATTAATATTTCATCTTCGTTAGTTAAAAACATTTCAACAGCTATTATTCCACAAATCTTAAACTTTTCAGCAATATTACATGCAAGTTTTTCAGCCTTGATTTTTAATTCTTGACTTATTTGAGCAGGAGATAAAATATATTCTACTTGATTAGAATCTTTATTGAATTCCATCTCAACTACAGGATAATTAAGTATTTCTCCAGATTCTCTTAATGCAACCATAACTGAAAGTTCTTTCTTTATTGAAATCAATTCTTCAACTATGCAATGACAGTCACTTAATTTTTCGAGACCTTTATTATCAAATATTTTATTCACTCCATATCCATCATAACCCATTTTTGAGGCTTTCCAAATAAAAGGATAAGATATCTCACCCTTACTAATAAGATCTTTTAATTCTTCGATACCGTTACAACTCCTGAAAGATGAAGTGGGTATTCCATTGTTTACATAAAATTCTTTTTGCTTTGATTTATCTTGAATTATTTCAATCACTCTAGGTTGTGGAAAAACTTTTTTACCTTTTGATTCAAGAAATTTTAAAGCCTCAACATTAACATTTTCTATTTCAATAGTAATTAAATCAACATTCTCACCAAATTGAACTACAGAGTCGTAATCCATTAAATCACCAACAAAAAATTTTGAACATAACTTGCTAGATGGGCATTCAATATTTGGATCAAGGATAAAAACTTTAAGACCCCATCTGTTAGAGACATCAAGAATCATCTTACCAAGTTGTCCTCCACCTAAGATTCCCAGAATTTTATTTTCTCTTAACATTGTGCAAAAATAAGCATTACTTTAATCAGAATAAAAAATACTAAACATTTTAAATATCTTTGTGCCTATGTTTAATATTGTCATTTTTGGAAAACCTGGATCAGGTAAAGGAACTCAAGCAGATTTTTTAAAGAATAAATACGATTTATACCATATATCAACAGGTGATTTATTTAGAAAAAATATTAGTAATAAAACCAAATTAGGTTTAGAAGCTAAGTCGTATCTAGATAAAGGTGATTTAGTCCCAGATTCTGTTACAATTAAAATGCTTGAAAATGAAGTGCTATCTAACAAAGATGTAAATGGATATATTTTTGATGGATTTCCAAGAACTTTGAATCAAGCTGAATCTCTTGATTCTTTTTTAGTTTCAATAAACCTTCAAATTAATGCAACGATTGCTTTAGATGTTAATGAAAATGAACTGATCTCAAGGTTGCTTGATAGAGGAAAGATTAACAATAGATCAGATGATCAGGATATTGAGAAAATTAAAAATAGATTTAATGAGTATAATACTAAGACCTCTATACTTATTGATTTTTATCAAAAACAAGATAAGTTTTTCTCTGTAGACGGAAAGGGAACAGTCGATGATATTACTTCAAGGTTATTTGATCTTATAGATAGTTTAATATAAAAACATATGATAGTTGATAATTTTGTTGATTATGTAAAGCTTAGTGTTAGTTCAGGAAAAGGTGGAAGAGGGTCTACACATTTGAGAAGAGAAAAATATATACCTAAAGGAGGTCCTGATGGAGGAGATGGAGGAGATGGAGGAAATATAATTATAAGAGGAAATGCTAATCTTTGGACACTTCAGAGTTTTAGATTTAAAAAACATTTTAAAGCAGGAATTGGAGGAGATGGAGGAGGGTCTAGAAAATCGGGAATTAGTGGTGGCGATATTATTATTGAAGTTCCCTTAGGGACAATAATAAAAGACACAAATACTGATAATATTTTTTTTGAAATTAATGATGATAAATTAGAAACAATTCTTCTTAAAGGAGGAAAGGGTGGACGTGGTAATTTTCATTTTAAATCACCAACTAATCAAACACCTAGATATTCCCAGGGTGGTCTGCCAGGTCAAGAACTTCAAATAACACTTGAACTTAAAGTTCTAGCAGATGTTGGACTTGTTGGGTATCCAAATGCTGGAAAATCAACTTTATTATCTGTTCTTTCTGATGCAAAGCCAAAAATTGCAGATTATGAGTTTACAACTTTAAAACCAAATTTAGGAATTGTAACTATGTCAGATTATAGATCATTTGTCATGGCAGATATTCCTGGAATAATTGAAGGAGCTAGTGAGGGTCGTGGTCTTGGTCACCAATTCTTAAGACATATTGAAAGAAATTCTATTTTACTTTACATAATACCTGTAGATACTAAAAGCGTAAAAAAAGATTTTGATGTTTTGCAACAAGAACTAATTAAATACAACCCTGAGCTAGCTGATAAAGATTTTATGATTGCTTTTAGTAAGTGTGATCTTATGGATAATGAATTACTCCAGGAATTTGAGATAATCTTAAAAAAAGAATTTAAATCAACTCCTTTTTTCATAATATCATCTGTTAATACCTATGGAATATCTGGTTTAAAAGAGGGATTATGGAAAATGCTTAATCAAAATAATTAAATTATGGATATTAAAAATGCACAAACAAAAGTAGATAAATGGATTAATGCTCATGGTGTAAGATATTTTAATGAGCTAACTAATATGGCGATTTTAACTGAAGAAGTTGGAGAAGTAGCCAAAATAGTAGCAAGAAAATATGGTGAGCAAAGTTTAAAAAAAGATGATAATATCGACAATCTTGCAGATGAATTATCGGATGTTCTGTTTGTTTTAATTTGTCTTGCAAATCAAACTGGAATTGATCTTGAAAAATCATTTCAACAAAATCTTATTAAAAAAACAGAACGAGATAAAGACAGACATAAGTCAAATATTAAACTTAAATAGTGTATCATATATCAAAAGAAGGAAAAAACCTTCAAGGAAATATTAATATTAGTGGTTCTAAAAGTGAGTCAAATCGTCTTCTAACTTTAAGAGCTTACACCTCTTTCTTTAATATTAATAATCTCTCTGATTCAGACGATACAAATACTATGATTTCTTCACTTAAATCTGATAATAAGGAAATAAATATTGGACATGCAGGAACAGCAATGAGGTTTTTAACTGCTTATTATTCGTCAATTCTAAATTCTTCTAAAATCTTAACTGGTTCGGCTCGAATGAAAGAAAGACCTATTTTAATTTTAGTTGAAGCTTTAAATAATCTTGGTGCTGACATAGAATATATTGATGAAAAAGGATATCCACCTATTAGGCTTAATGGTAAATTAATATCTAAAAACATTGTCACTTTACCTGCAAATGTTAGTTCTCAATATGTATCATCATTAATGATGTTAGGGGTTTCTATCAATGAAGGTTTAAAAATTAAACTTTCTACTAAGATAACATCATTACCATATATTCATATGACTAAAAAAATTATTGAAAGAATTGGTGGTAATGTTGATGTTAAACCAGATGAAATAATTATTAAACAATTAGTCTCAAATAAAATTCCTGATCAAATAGTTGAATCAGACTGGAGTTCGGCATCTTACTTTTTTAGCTTAGTGGCGTTATCTGATACTTCAGATTTGACACTTTCATCATTTTTTAATAAAAGTATTCAAGGTGATTCTAGAATTGTGGATATATATAAACAGTTTGGCGTTGAAACAAACTTTATCAATAATAAAATCCATTTAAAAAAAAATAATGTTGATCTTCCAGTCAATATCTCGATTAACCTTAGAGATAATCCAGATTTAGCTCAGACTATTATTGTCACATGTTTAGGTCTAGGGGTGGATTGTAAACTTGAGGGACTTCAAACATTAAAAGTGAAAGAAACTGATAGATTGCTTGCATTAAAGAGAGAGATTGAAAAATTTGAAGTAGATACCATAGCTATTTCAGATCAATCAATAACACTAAAAAATAATTCTAAATTAAAATCAGGAGTTAGCATAAACACATATGATGATCATAGGATGGCAATGTCTTTTGCACCCTTATCTATGATTAATCCAATTGTTATTAATAATCCAGAGGTGGTTTCTAAATCTTATCTAAACTTTTGGAATGATCTAGAATCAATAGGATTTAATATTTCTCAAAAATAATTAGCTAATTACTTGACTTTCGGTGTTTCAGAAGGTTATATTTGCGCACCTAATATTATAATATGAAACTATCTGCTTTTGAATATAAACTTCCTGACAAATATCTTGCACAACGTCCCTCTGCTGAAAGAGATGAATGTAAATTAATGCTTCTTAATAGAAAAGAAGAAACAATTGAGCATCTAGTTTTTAAAGATATTATTGACTTTTATGATGAAGGAGATGTTATTGTCCTAAATAACACAAAAGTTTTTCCTGCTAGATTATTTGGTAATAAAGAGAAAACTGGAGCAAGAATCGAGGTATTTCTTCTTAGAGAGCTTAACCAAGATCAGAGACTCTGGGATGTTTTAGTAGATCCTGCCAGAAAGATTAGAATAGGTAATAAGCTTTATTTTGGTGAAGATGAAAGTTTAGTAGCTGAGGTAATTGACAATACCACCTCAAGAGGTAGAACTTTAAGATTCCTTTTTGATGGTCCATATGAAGAGTTTAGAGGTAAACTCGACCAACTTGGTGAAACACCTTTGCCAAAGTATATAAATAGACCTGTTGAGCCTCAAGATAAAGAAAGGTTTCAGACTATTTATGCAAAAAATGAAGGTGCTGTTGCAGCTCCAACTGCAGGTCTTCATTTCTCTAAGCATTTATTAAAAAAACTAGAGATTAAAGGGGTGCTTCTCCCAGAAATCACTCTACATATTGGCCTTGGAACATTTAGCCCTGTAGATGTTGAAGATCTTTCTAAACATAAGATGGACTCTGAAGAATTAAAAATAAATCAGAATTCAGCTGATATAATCAATAATGCATTAAAAAATAAAAAGAAGATATGTGCTGTTGGAACAACAGTAATGAGAGGTTTAGAAAGTTCTGTTTCTTCATTTGGAACTCTAAACACATATGATGGATGGACACATAAATTTATATTTCCACCGTTTGAATTTTCAATTGCTAATTCAATGATTTCAAATTTTCATACTCCAAAGTCTACTCTTTTAATGATGGTGTCTGCATTTGGAGGTAAAGATTTCGTGATGAAAGCTTATAAGGAGGCGATGAAAAAGAAGTATAATTTTTCTTCTTATGGGGATGCAATGATGATTATCTAAGTAAGGTTTGAAGATAACGGAGAAAATAAAAAAACCAATTGTTCAAGAATTAAAAATTTTTGAAAAACAGTTTTATAGTTCAGTTTCCTCAAAAGTTAAACTTTTAGACCTTATTCTAATCTATGTTCTTAATAGAAAAGGAAAACAAATTAGACCAATATTGGTTTTTCTTTTTGCAAAAATGTTTTCTAAAGGTGATATTAACGAAAAATCATATAGAGCTGCAAATCTTGTTGAACTAATTCATACTGCTTCATTAATTCATGATGATATTGTCGATGACAGTAATGTTAGACGGAATTTTTTAACTATAAACGCTCTATGGAAAAACAGAATTTCAGTCCTAGTTGGAGACTTCTTTCTATCTAAAGCACTTCTTCTTTCTACTGAGAATAAAGATTATGATCTTTTAAATGAAGTTTCAAAAGCAGTAAAAGAAATCTCAGAAGGAGAATTATTCCAGATTCAAAAATCAAGAAACTTTAACTTATCAGAAGAAGATTATATCATTTTAATATCAAAAAAAACGGCTTCTCTTTTTTCATGCTGTTGTAAGTTGGGATCAATCTCATCAGGAAAAAATAATATTGATGATATAGAGCTCTTTGGAAATTATTTAGGAATAATCTTTCAAATTAAAGATGACCTCTTTGATTTTACAACTAAAAGAATCGGAAAACCCAACAAGTCAGATTTAAAATCTCAGAAAATTACCCTTCCATTGATTCATTCAATTCAAAATTCAAGTTATAGAGATAGGAGAGAAATTAAAGCCATACTAAAAAAGAAAAAATATACAACGGATAATAAGAAATTAGTAAATGAATTTATAATTAAATATAATGGGTTTGAGTATACGCAAAATAAAATGCTTAATTATAAGAATAAGGCTATAGAGATACTTGAAAAATTTCCAAATAATGAGTCAAGAGATTCTATTAAAACTCTATTAGATTATATAATTGAGCGAAAGTATTAATTTATTATCTTGACATTAAATTTAATAATTTGATTACTAAGGATACAATAGATAAAGTTTTTGAATTCTCCAGAGTTGAAGAAGTAATTTCTGACTTCATTGCTCTAAAAAAAACTGGTGCAAATTTTAAAGGATTAAGTCCGTTTACAAATGAAAAAACACCAAGCTTTGTTGTTTCTCCATCTAAGCAAATATGGAAAGACTTTAGCTCTGGAAAAGGTGGAAATGTAATTGCATTTTTGATGGAGCATGAGCAGTTTAATTATCCAGAATCAATAAAATATCTTGCAAATAAATATAATATTGAAATAATTGAAACAGCTGAAAGTGATGAAAATATTCAAGAAAGAAATGAAAGAGAATCCTTATTTATCATTAACAGTTTTGCTTTAAGTTATTTTCAGGAAATTTTATCTAAAAAAGATAAAATAAATAAATATTTAACCGATAGAGGACTATCCTCATCTACAATCCAAAATTTTAGTTTAGGCTTTAGTGACGACCTTCAAAACGAGTTCTATAAAAGTGCAATAAAACATGGTTACTCTGATGATTATCTAGAGGAAACAGGTTTAGTTTTATCTAGCAATGATAAAAAAATTGATAGGTTTAGAGGTAGAATAATTTTTCCAATTAAAAGTATAGCAGGGAGGATTGTTGGCTTTGGAGGAAGGATAGTGGACTCTACTAAGAAATTAGCAAAATATATTAATTCTCCTGAAAGTAAAATTTATAATAAGAGTAAGACTTTATATGGTATATATGAATCAAAACAGTTCATAGTTAAAGACGATACGTGTCTCTTGGTAGAAGGATATATGGATGTTATTCAGCTTCATGAGCATGGAATTAAGAATGTGTTAGCCTCGTCAGGAACATCTTTAACAAAAGATCAGATTATTTTAATTAAAAGACTTACATCTAACATTATATTATTATTTGATGGAGACCAAGCAGGATTAGCCGCTTCATTAAGAAGTATTGATATTATTTTAGAGGAGGGTCTAAATGTAAAAATTTGTTCTTTTCCTGATGGAGAAGATCCTGATAGTTTTGTGAACAAAAACAAGAAAGACTATATGTTGGATTATGTTAAAAATGAATCAAGAGATTTTATTGATTTTAAGCTTAGCGTAAATACTGATTTTCTTAATGATGAGGATAAAAAAGTAGGCTTAATTAAAGATATACTTAGGTCAATTACATTAATTCCAGATTCTCTAAAACAGGAAATTTATATTAAAAAATTGTCATCTGTGTTAGAGATTGATGAAGCCTCACTCTTCAGGTCTTTTGCTAATATTGAAACTAGTAAATCATTAAAAAAATCTTCTAGAAAATTATATAAAACCAAAATTTATAAAGTTCAAAGCTCACCTAAAGAAAATACCTCAAGCTATATTTATCAGTTAGAAAGACAAATTATAAGTATCCTTTTAAAATATGGTGCTGAGGAAATTTCATATGAGGATTCTCGTTTAAGTACGGACGATAAAGGTGAGAATATAACGACTAAAAAAGAGAGTACATCTAAAGTTTTTGAAAAAATTTATTTAGATCTTCAAGAAGATGAAATAGAGTTCACACATTCACCTTTTAAAGCTATCTATAATAAACTAATTCAAGGATTTCATAATCAATCATCATTATCAATTGAAAATTTTATAAATGATTTAGATTCAAGTTCAAGTAAAATTGTTTCAGATATATTAATAAATGATGAAAAATATCAATTACATGATTGGGAGAGAAAGAATATTTTTGTTAAAAAGATTGGAAGTGAGCTTAGCCAGCTTGTAAACGAAACAATTCTAAATATGAGAAGGTTTCTAATAGATAAAAAAATTATTGAACTTCAAGAATTTCAAAAAGAGGGAGGTAAAAATGATGTTCTAGAGGAGGTAATGAGCTATTACAGATTGAAAAAGGTGTTATCTGCTAAGCTTAATAGGGTTGTTTAATGTGTTTTCTAGCCAACAAGTATAAATCAGTTTTAGTATTAACCTCTAGCTTCTTCATTATTCTTGTTATATAAGTATTTACAGTCTTTTGATTAATGCTTAGTTTATCTGATATCTCAATATTTCTTTCTCCTCTAAAAAATAATTTCAATACTTCTAATTCACGTTTAGATAAACTATTTAATTTTTCTGTGTTATAATCATAGTTGAATCTATTTTTAAGTCTAGTAAACTTATTTAATTCTTTTGATCCATATTCTGAAAACGCAATATCTTGAAGGATTTGTTTTATTGACTTTTTTCTTAAATTTTTTGTTATAAATCCTGAGGCACCTTCTTTTAGAAGACTAATAGACTTATTCTCATTGGATTCAGAGGTAAATACTACCAAGGGTATTTGAATATTATTTTTCTTAAATATTTTTAAAACATCATTAATACTTCCGTTTTTGAAATCAATTTCAGATATGACTAGATCAATATTTAACTGATTTACTATATCATAAATTTCATTTTTATTATCAGTAAATGCAGCTACCTCAAATATTACTGAGTTTTTAAAAATAGATTTAAACCCAATATGAATAATTGGATTACTATCAAGAATTAAAATTTTTAATTTTTTCAATTTATCTAATATAATCTTTTGGAATTTTACAAATAGGAATTGGGAGCATTTTATGCCTATTAGATGAGTTTAACGATTTGTATATCTTCAAAACTTCCTGTTCTCTATTTGATAAATCATAATCTAATTTATTTGCAATCTGCATCGCTTTTTCAAGCTCTTCATATGATGCTCCAATTTGATCCTCATCATTTCTGTTATCATTCCAAAGCCCATCTGTTGGTGTTGCTTCTATAATTTCATCATTAATATTATAAAATTTAGCTAGGTTATATACATCTGATTTTAATAAATCTGCAATAGGGCTAATATCTACCCCTCCATCTCCATACTTAGTGTAGAATCCAATTCCAAAATCTTCAACTTTATTTCCTGTACCAACAACAATATATTTTTTTAGTGCTGAGAAATAATATAGTGTAACCATTCTTAATCTAGATCTTGTATTGGCAAGACTTAGGTCGTTTTCTGGAGATTTAATCTCAGGAATAGATTCTATAAATGAATCAAACGTATTATCTAAGCTAATATTCATAGAGGAAACATTTGAATATTTTTTCTTCAACCATTCAATATGTTTCTTAGATCTTGAAACTTGATCTTTATTCTGATCAATAGGCATTTCAATACAAAGAACATTTCTTTTGGTTTCAGCACATAGTGTTGAGGTTAAGGCTGAGTCAACCCCCCCAGAAACTCCAACTATAAAGCCCTTCATTTTACTTTTATTAAGATAGTTATCTATCCAACTAACTATATGTTTTGAAACTTTTTCAGGGTTTTTCATCAACAAGGATTAAATTATATATTTGTGCAAATCTAGTGTTTAAAAAAGTTAAATGAAAGAAACAGAAATAACAATTAAGGTTAAGTTAGATGACAATAATATTCCTGAACAAATTTTATGGTCTGCTCCAGATGGAGGGGTGAAGGATCAGTCATCGAAAGCTATCTTACTCTCCTTTTGGGATAGTCAAAAGAAAGAGACTTTAAAAATGGATCTTTGGACAAAAGAGATGCCAGTTGATGAAATGAAATCCTTTGTCCTTCAAACATTTCTGTCAATGAAGCAGTCAATTTCAAAAGCTACTGGTGAAGAAAACCTCATAAACTTAATTGAAGATTTTTGTGCTGAATTTGAAAAAAGAATATCAGATAATCCTAAATAACATAGTCTTTAAGCGAAGACTCAATAAAACTATGAATTTCATCAATTCCTTTTTTATTTTTTGATGAAGTAATAATCATATTTGGAAAATCTTCCCAATAATCAGAAAGTTGTTTTTTCAAAATTTCTAACCGCTTATCAAGGTCAGTTACTTTTAACTTATCTGATTTAGTAAAAATTATTATGAAGGGACAATAATTACTATTTAAAAATTCCATAAAGTCTAAATCATTTTGCTGTATTTCATGTCTTATATCAATAAGAAGGAGAGTGTAAAAAAGTTCTTTTCTTGATTGAAAATAACTTTTATGCATGATTTTTATGTCTTTTTTTATTTTTTTTGAGATTGTAGCATAGCCATAACCAGGTAGATCAACTATATAAAATTTATCATTTATTCTAAAGTGATTAATTAAAAGTGTTTTACCAGGTTTAGAAGATATTTTAGCAATAGATTTATTGTTTAATAATGTGTTTATAAGAGATGATTTTCCAACATTTGATCTTCCCACTAATGCAAATTCAGGTAATTTATTGTTGGGACATTGGCTAATATCTTTGCTACTTTTTTCAAAAATTGAATTAATGATTTTCATAATCAAATTGATTATAAGTTATTCTTTGAAAGCCAATTTTCCATTATTATATTAAAATCCTTAGGATGTTCCATCATTGGAGCATGACCACATTTATCTATCCAAGAAAGCTCTGAATTAGGAAGTAGAGAATTAAATTCTTCAGCAACATTAGGAGGGGTTACAATATCTTGTTTACCCCAAATGATCAAAGTATTAGTGTCCATTTTTGGCAGATCATCTGTCATGTTATGTCTTATTGCACTTTTTGCAAGAGATAATGTTTTAAATAATTTTTCTCGATCATTAACACCTGCAAATACTTCATCAACTATTTCTTTTGTAGCAATTTTAGGGTCATAAAAAACCTCTTCAGTTTTATTTTGAATGTATTCATAATTACCTCTTTTTGGATATCCATCTCCCATCATTGACTTTTCATATAACCCTGAACTTCCAGTAATAATTAATCCACTTACAAGTTCAGGAAAATCTCTAGTAAAGAGAAGGCCTACATGGCCACCAAGAGAATTGCCCAATAAAATAACATCTTTTAAGTTCTTGAAATCGATGAAGTCTTTTACAAATTTTGAAAAAGTAGCGACATTTGTCTTTAGAATTGGAGTGTTTTCAACAGGCAGCTCAGGGATAATTACTTTATATTTTTTTGATGAAAAATATTCAAAGACACCCTGGAAATTACTTAACCCGCCCATCAATCCGTGTAAAATAATTATAGGCTTACCCTCTCCTTTTTCGATGTAACTAAATCCACTTTCTTTGATTAAGTCTTCTTGCATAGATTTTGAGTTAAGCACAAATATATGCATAAAGAATAACCTATTTTTTTTATAATCTAATCAGTTGGTAATCAACATTATAAAAAGTAAAACAATAATTTATTAACAATGTGGTAAATTGTGGTATAAAGTGGTAAATATATTTTATATTTGAGTAAATCAATCAATTAATGCAACACTTTATTGGAACATATGAATGTAAGGCTGATGAAAAGGGTAGATTGATGCTCCCTGTTTCTTTAAAGAAACAGTTGTCTGATAAATTAAAAAATGGCTTTGTTATTAAAAGAGCAGTTTTTAATTCATGCCTAGAGCTGTATCCATCAAAAGAGTGGGATGAGCTGATGATAAGCATTAATAAACTAAATAGGTTTAATAAAAAAAATATAGATTTCATTAGAAGGTTTACTGCTGGTGTTAGACAGATTGATATCGACATGTCAGGAAGAATTTTAATTCCACGCGATTTAATTAATCATGCTAAAATTTCAAAAAATATTGTTGTTTCATCTGCAGTGAATATTCTTGAAATTTGGGATAAAGAATTATATGAGAATACAATAGATGACGCAAAAGTTGATTTTGGAAATCTTGCAGAGGAAGTAATGGGTGATAAAAATGATAAAAATGTATCATAACCCAGTACTACTTAAGGAGTCAATAATTGGTCTAAATATTAACCCCAATGGAATTTATGTTGATGCAACTTTTGGAGGAGGAGGACATTCTATAGAAATCTTAAATAAACTTAATTCATCAGGAAGATTAATAGCCTTTGATCAGGACCAGGATGCAATTGATAATAAAATTCTTGATAAAAGAGTAAGTCTAGTTAAATCAAATTTTAAATATTTAAACAATTACCTCAACTATTTTCAAATTAATAAGATTGATGGACTACTTGCAGATTTTGGTATTTCATCATATCAAATTGATAATGAAAAAAGAGGATTTTCTACAAGATTTGACTCTGAGCTGGATATGAGAATGAATAATTCACAGAAAACAGATGCGAAAGCTGTTGTTAATGATTATAAAAAAGATCAACTAGAATATATTTTTAAAAATTTTGGAGAACTAAAAAATTATAAAAGAATTACTGAGAAGATAATCTCTGAGAGAACTAATAAATATATAGACACGACTTATGATTTAAAAATAATTTTAAAATCTCTAACAATTCCTAAAGAAGAAAATAAATTTTTTGCTAAGGTCTTTCAAGCAATAAGAATAGAGGTTAATGATGAGCTTGAAGTAATAAAGACATTATTGGATAAATCCTTAAAATATTTAAAAAAGGGTGGTAGGCTTGTCTGCATTTCATATCATTCTTTAGAGGATAGGTTAGTTAAAAAATTTATACAAAATGGTGGTTTTAGAAATGAAACTTCTTCAGATCTCTATGGAAATAAAGACTTAAAATTAAAAAAAATAGGAAAGATGATAACGCCTTCAGAAAAAGAAATCATAATTAATAATAGATCAAGAAGCGCAAAACTTAGAATTGCTGAAAGAATATGAAAAACTTTTTATCATTTGTAAATATTGATTTTCTAGCTGGAAAAGATTCCTTAAAGAATTGGAGAATTTTATTTTTTGTATCAGTTTTATTAATGTTTACAATCTACAGTAGTCATAGTGTAGATCAAAAAACTTTTTTAAAAACTAAACTAAATAAGGAAGTAAATACTTTAAATAGCATATCAGTTTCTTCAAAAGTAAATTTAATGAGTATTAAAATGGAATCTAAGGTTACTTCTAGATTGAAAGACAATGGTTTGTCATCATCTAAATATCCACCTATAAAAATAATAATTAAAGACTAAAATGAGCAAATCAAACAATAGAATAGCAAGTAGGATGAATATAATGTTCTTTTTGTTTCTATTAATTTCATTTTTTTTAATAGGTAAGATTTTTTACCTACAAAATTTAGAAGTTGACGAAAATACAAGATCCAGTATTGAAGCAGTAAAAAATATTGAAGTTGAACCCTCTAGAGGTAATATTTATTCTGACAATGGAGATTTAATAGTTTCAACAGTAATAAAATACGAATTAAGATGGGATTCAAAAACCCCTTCATTAAAAGTTTTTGATGATTATATTTTAGATTTATCCAGAGAATTATCTCTTTATTTCGATAAAACTCAAGAATACTTTTTTAATTATCTAAATACTGCACGAGATAATAACAATAGATATCTATTAATTGGTAAAAATTTATCAATATCTGATGTGAATAATATTAAGTCTTTCCCAATTTTTAACAGAGGCTTATATAAAGGGGGGTTAATAATTAATGAACACTATAAAAGACAAAGTCATCTTGGAAAAATTGCTGAAAGAACAATTGGTTATGAAAAGGTTGACGAATTAGGAAATTATATGAGGATTGGATTAGAAGGTGCGTATTCAGAATACTTATCAGGAAAAAGTGGTTCAAGATTAATGCAAAAAATTGCAGATGGACAGTGGAAGCCAATTAGATCTTATTATGAAAGAGAACCAGTGCAAGGATATGATGTTCATACTACTATTGATACTGAAATTCAAGATGCAGTTCATCATGAGCTTTTATATCAGCTAGAAAAATATGAGGCTGATCATGGAACCATGATAGTAATGGAGACAAAGTCAGGCAAGGTAAAAGGGATTTCAAACTTAGCGAGAACATCTAAGGGTAAATATTATGAAAAACTTAATTACGGTATTTGGGAAAGTCAAGAGCCCGGGTCTACATTTAAATTAATGAGTCTAATAGCAGCATTAGAAGATGGTGCTGTAAGCCCTAAAGACTCAGTTGATACTGGAAATGGAGTGCTTAAGTTTTACAATGAAGAGGTAAAAGACTCAAATAGGAAAGGGTACGGGGTTATTACAGTTTCTAAAGCTTTCGAGGTTTCTTCAAATACTGGAATAGTTAAAATCATTTATGACAATTATAAAGATAATCCTGAAAGATTTGTTGATAGATTAATTAACATGAAACTAGATCAAAAAGTTAATGTAGATATAAAGGGAGAAGGGAAACCTAAAATCCCTCATCCTGATGATGATAATTGGAGTGGAATTTCTTTGCCATGGATGGCTTTTGGTTATGGAGTTAGTATGACCCCTTTGCAAACTCTAACTTTCTATAACGCCGTAGCTAACAATGGAGAAATGGTTAAGCCAAGCTTTATAAGTAGTATAGGCGCGTTTGGAGAAAAACCAGTTTACACGATAGATAGAGAGGTAATTATGGCTTCTATATGCTCTGATAAAACTTTAAAATCTGTTCAAATGATGTTAAAGAATGTTGTCGAAAAACCATGGGGAACAGCAAATAATATATATGATAAAAATATTAAAATTGCAGGAAAAACAGGGACAAGTCAGATAGGTTATACATCAGGTGAAACTGAGTACGTATCGAGT
>Ga0115003_10000217_pt1 | contig 48196 bp, 48 predicted proteins | sample ArcticOcean_MG_C_7_FD_88736 | JGI IMG/M metagenome (GOLD analysis project Ga0115003, IMG submission 88736) | Marine microbial communities from western Arctic Ocean - ArcticOcean_MG_CB11_88 | ecosystem: Environmental > Aquatic > Marine > Oceanic | place: Arctic Ocean: Canada Basin | collected...
AAAGAGTTAGTAGGCGCAAACCTACTAACCCTTCGCATATGGTGGGCCTGGTCAGATTTGAACTGACGACCAAAGGATTATGAGTCCTCTGCGCTAACCGCTGCGCCACAGGCCCGTATGGGAACGCGCATGATACCCGTGCTAGTGGTTTAGGGCAAGATTCAACGTGTCTAAATCACTGATTTAATAGTCTCTTTTTGTTTTTGTCCCATGATAGAGGGAATCTGAAAAGTTTTAGTTTGATTTGTCTTGTCTTGTCTTGTGCATTAGTACCGTTGGTGTCCATATTGTTGTTGGGACGAGCTAAATAGCGATGTCCTTCTTGTGCACAGTTACCGTGCACTGGTGACTAGTTATTTCGTCCAATGTGTTGCTTTGCCCATGGGTGGAGCTCCTGTTTGCGTGGCTACAGTGTTTACGTGTTAGTGTGTGCCAAGAATTTGGGGTGGGCGTTTCTCCATCAGTGTCTGCAATAAGGTATAATTTACCTAATAAATTATATTAGGTGCAACTAAGCATGTCCGAAGAAATTAATTACCAAAACAATCCTCTGCATGGTTTGAACTTAAAATCCATGCTCACAGAAATTGTTGATCACTATGGTTTTGAGATTCTGCACGCTTATTTGTATATTCATAGCTTTAAAACAAACCCTAGTGTTGATTCTAGCGTTAAATTCTTAAAGAAAACACAATGGGCGCGGGAGAAAGTTGAAGCCTTTTATTTATATAAGTTTAAGAACTTGCCAAAGGTGTCTAGTGATCAATTTGAGCTGCCACCTCGCGACAGAATTATACCTGAAGGCCAGGTCGCAGGCGCGCCATGTGAACTGACCTTAGAAGATGCAGAGCGTGTGCGTGAGAAAAGAGAAAGCAAGGCAAACGAGTATGATAAGTTGGCAGGGCGCAGCAGTGCTGATAAAGATTGTGATAGTACTAAGCCTAGCTCGCAATCTAATGATAAGCCTTGGTTAAAACCTGCACCGAAGTCGGCCTGGAAGCCTCAGCCTAACGCAAGTACAGAAGCCACAGTTAAGGGCAGTGGTGTTAAGCACCTTGATCCTTGGGCCAGTTCACGCAATAAACTCAAGTCGTAAGTGAATGGGTTGTTAATTTAATTGATTATGTTTAGTTAGCGCTGATGGGCTCGTGCCATTTGTGGCTTGTGTGGGTGGCGTGTTTCTCGGTATAAGGTATAAAGGCCAGAAATTAAGATAAGGCTGCTGCCTATTAGAGTGATATTGTCGGGCCATTCGTCAAATATTACTACCCCCCAAAACATGGCTAACGGTAGTGAAATGTACTCAAATGGAGCAGCTAACGCGGCTTCTGCATGACGGTATGCTTGGCTAATAAGGTAGCCGCCTATGGTGCTTGCAAATCCTAATAACATAAACAGCTTAAAATCCCCATGCTCCAAAGGACTCCAGGGCCGTAATAGGAAATTTAGAGATGGGTTGCTTGGATTGTTGAATTCGCCATCCCCCACAACCACCCACATGGCGGCGCTAACAGCGACAAACGTGACTTGAATGTAGAAGGTCATAGTGGCGGCTGATTCGGTATCGCGCATGGTACGAGTAAGGGTGTGTAAAATGGCATAACAAACTGCTGCGCCAATAGGTAATAAGGAAGCAAACATAAATTGACTGCTGCCCGGTTGTACCATGATAAATACCCCAGCGAACCCTAGGCCTATGGCAAACCAACGGTGTGGGCCCACGTATTCTTTTAGAAATATGATGGAGAATAGGGTGATTATACTGGGGCTAATAAAGAACAAAGCTACAGCGTCTGCTAGTGGCATGGCCACCAAACCAAGAAAAAACAACATATTAGCTAACACAACGCTGCCACCACGGACTAAATGCTTCGCCAGGCGTTTTGTTTTTAAAGTCTTTAGGCCACTAGAACTTGCCATCAGTAACATTAAAATGACTAGCATACCGATGATAGAGCGCAGTAAAATAATTTGATGCAACGCATAGGCATCGCTAAGAAACTTAATAGTGACGTCTGTCGTGGAAAAGCATACACCAGCAGTGATGGCGCAAATGATGCCTATGGTGTTACTTGATTTAGATACAGTAAATGACATAACAACCAAGCCGAATACAGAACGTACAGCAATATAGCGAACTTCACTAGAAGAATACAGTTTTATAATTGAATTAGGTGCGCCATTAGCCAGTGGCTTGTATGGGAAGAGAGGGATATCGAGAGTTGGCTCACCTGCAAGACGGTTGATGTCTAGCAGGGTGAGCCAGCTTTACAGCGAAGATTAGTCTTCGATGAAGCTACGTAGGTGGTCAGAGCGCATTGGATGGCGCAACTTACGCAGTGCTTTGGCTTCAATTTGACGGATACGTTCACGGGTCACATCAAACTGCTTGCCTACTTCTTCTAAGGTATGGTCGGTATTCATTTCGATACCAAAACGCATACGCAACACTTTAGATTCGCGGGCGGTAAGGCCTGCTAATACATCTCGTGTGGCTTCTCGTAGGCCTTCGCCAGTGGCGGATTCAATAGGAGAGTCCATGGAGCTGTCTTCGATAAAGTCACCTAAGCTGGAATCCTCATCGTCACCGATGGGAGTTTCCATAGAGATGGGCTCTTTAGCAATTTTAAGTACTTTACGAATCTTGTCTTCTGGCATTTCCATGCGCTCACCTAGCTCTTCTGGCGTAGGCTCGCGTCCCATTTCCTGAAGCATTTGACGAGAGATACGGTTGAGTTTGTTAATAGTCTCAATCATATGCACTGGAATACGTATGGTACGGGCTTGGTCTGCAATGGAGCGGGTGATAGCCTGACGAATCCACCATGTAGCGTAAGTAGAGAACTTATAACCACGGCGGTATTCAAACTTGTCTACGGCTTTCATCAAGCCAATGTTACCTTCTTGAATGAGATCCAAGAACTGAAGGCCACGGTTAGTGTACTTCTTGGCAATAGAAATCACTAAGCGTAGGTTAGCTTCTACCATTTCTTTTTTGGCACGACGTGCGCGGACTTCGCCCATGGTCATGCGGCGGTTGATGTCTTTAATTTCGGTAAGGCTAAGGCCTGACTCATCAACAACCATAGCAAGCTTACGTTGCGCACGACGAAGATCTACTGCATTACGGCGGATAGCCGGAGCATAGGAGGCGCCACTGGCAATTAGTTCATCTGCCCAGCCAACGTTAGTTTCATTGCCAGGAAACTCGGCTAGGAAAACATCACGCGGCATTTTTGCTTTACGATTACATATGATAGTAATAATTTTTTCTTGTGCACGAATGCGGGCGAGTGCGCCGCGAGGGTATTTAGCCACAGACTCAAAATGTTTAGGCACCAACTTTAGTGGTGAAAACAGAAAACCAAGGTGAGCGTATGCTTCTTTTACTTGCGGGCTTTCGCGGCCATATTTTTCAACAGCAACGAGGGTTATTACAAGCTGCTCTTCTAGCTCGGCAAAGCGCTCCGCCGTTTCAATTGGATCTGGACCATTATCCGTCTCTTCTTCCTCATCGTCATTATCGCTCTTCACAACAGTGGTTGGATTGATTGGAGATGGGTTAGGTTCACCATCTGGGTCAATGTAGCCACTAAAAAGATCGCTTAAGCGGCCTTCATCGGTAAAGATGCGTTTGTAGACATCAATAATTGTGATGACGCTATCTGGATAATGAGCTAAAGCAGACATGACGTCCCGCAGGCCTTCTTCAATGCGTTTAGCAATGACGATTTCACCTTCACGGGTGAGTAGTTCCACAGTTCCCATTTCGCGCATATACATGCGCACTGGGTCAGTGGTACGACCAGCCTCATTTTCTACGGCGGCTAATGCGGCAGCAGCTTCTTCAGCGGCAGCCTCATCGGTAGAGTCACCGTCGGTCATGAGTAAGGTTTCGGCATCTGGCGCTTGCTCAGATACGGTGATACCCATGTCGTTAATCATGCCAATAATGTCTTCGACTTGATCTGGATCGGCAATATTTTGTGGCAGGTGATCGTTAACTTCTGCATAAGTTAAAAAGCCCTGTTCACGACCTTTGGTGATCAGTTCTTTTAAGCGAGATTGTTGCTGTTCGTTGGCGGCCATGGCAACCCTATAGTAAGTGAACGGATATTGAAGATGTCAGCCCTCCATTATAGTCGAAAAACAAGGGTTCTTCCACAAAGTATAAGGGAATAGCTGATAATTTGTGCTTTTTGAAGCCTGCACGAGACGATAGCTAAAATGGGTCTGTTTTTGCGATGCCTAGCATGCCGCCCGATAGCCGTGGACCGGTATAAGATCCGTTAGTGAGCCTATTGTCTACTTTTTAGCCGATTTTGCAACTCTTCTTTTTCCTTTAAAAGCTCTTTTAGCTGTTTCTTTGTGTTGGCATCGGCATTGGGTTGTGATGCGAGGTGCATTAGCTGGTTGAAGCGCTCTTCAAAATGGTGACCCAATAGGCGGCTAATGGCTTCTTCTAGTTGTTGTGGGTAGTTGCCTTGGGGCAGCAGGGATTCCATGGCGGCCAGTTGTCGTAACATAGGCCATGCATCCCACGTGGAGCATTCAATATGTAATTCTGCTGGATTTGGCCAGCGTTTCAATGCCTTGCGCATGGTCTGTACGGTGCTAAGCAATTGAGTGAGTACGCCGGCATCCTGCATCTTTAATTCGGCCAAATGGCTGGGTATCTCGTTGATATGTTCTACGGTTTCTGGGTGTCGCAAGATAATCCGGATTGCGGCATGAGCAGGATTTTGTACCTTGGGCAAAGTGGCACTAAAGTGCTGCTTTGCCGATAGAGAATGGTCTTCAGACGAAGCGGTATAATGAGTTTCATTGTGCCGGTGATGGGTGTCTTCAATTAACTCTGGGTTGGCATCCGCCATGTGGTAATCGGCATACTCATGGGTGCTATTGTGTGCCGTAGCCTGTGTGGTTTCGCTAGCTACTGAAGTTGGTGTTTTGGTGTGGGATATAGCCAGAGTTTGAGCGGCTGGTAAAGGGGTTGGTGCTTTAAGTGCGCTTAATTCTGCTAAGGTGTCTTTGTCTAAGCCGGTAATCTTACTTAATCGAGCCTGCATCATGCTGCGCATGATGCCCTTGGGGATGATGGCTATTAATGGGCTGGCGTCGGTAGCAAGTTTTGCTCTGTGCTCTAGATTATGTGGGTCTAGGTCTTTGCCTAAGCGCTGAAACAAAAAATCACTCAGTGGCGTAGCGTCTGTGATGCGTGCCGTAAGTTTATCATTACCTTCTTGGCGTACTAAAGAATCCGGGTCTTCACCATCGGGCAATAATAAAAAGCGTGCTTGTCGTCCATCTTCCATAAAAGGTAGGCAGGTGAGCATTGCGCGGTCTGCTGCTTTTAGACCCGCTGCGTCACCATCAAAACAAAACACCACTTCACTGACTAATTTGAAGATGCGTTCTAAATGAAAACTGCTGGTACTGGTGCCAAGGGTAGCTACGGCATAATTGATGTTGTGTTGTGCTAACGCCACCACATCCATGTAGCCTTCAACCACCATAATACGCTTAAGGTTGCGTTCGTGTTGGCGAGCTTCGTAGAGGCCATAAAGTTCTTTTTGTTTGTGAAAAACCACAGTTTCTGGAGAGTTCAGGTACTTGGGTTTTTCGTCACCCAATACTCGTCCGCCAAATGCAATAATGCGACCTTTATAGTCTTTGATAGGGAACATGATGCGATCCCGAAAGCGGTCGTAGCGGCGTTTATTTTCCTCTTTCTCCACTACCATGCCAGAATCAATAAGTGGTTGTTCTAGTTCTGGTTTGGGTGCCAGTTCTTGCATCAGGTTTTGCCAGCCGGTGGGTGCATAACCTACCCCAAATCGTTGTGCTATTTGGCCGTTTAGGCCGCGGCCTTTAAGGTAAGTGACGGCTTTTTGCCGATCTGGATGACGGCGTAACTGGCTTTGATAATATTGGCTGGCACGGTTCAGTAAGTCGTAAGCCTGATTGCGAGCTTGGGTTTTAGCTTGGCTGGCTGCAGATGCAGCTTTACTGGTGACGTTGTCGTCTTTAGGCACGGTGAGGCCAGCTTTGCCTGCGAGTTCTTCTACAGCTTCAGGGAAATTAAGATTTTCCAATTGCATTAAAAAGCCAATGGCGTTGCCACCAGCGCCACAACCAAAACAATAGTAAAACTGCTTATCGGGAGCAACGCTAAAAGAAGGGGTCTTTTCTTTATGGAAAGGGCAGCATGCGGAATAGTTGCGGCCTGTTTTTTTAAGTTTTACGTGACCGTCCACCAGATCGACGATGTCGGTGCGGTCTAGAAGGTCATCAATAAATGATTGCGGTATGCGTGATGCCAAGTGGTTTGCCTTTTAATAAAAGCTTAAGCGAGTTGTGCTTTGATCTTACCACTTACTTTGCCAATATCAGCGCGGCCTTGCAACTGTGGTTTGAGAATGCCCATAACTTTGCCCATATCTTGCATGCTGCTGGCGCCAGAATCGGTAATGGCTTGGGTGATAAGGGCACTTATTTCGTCTTCTGTTAATGGGGTAGGTAAGAATTCTTGAATCACGCTTATTTCTGAGTGTTCAATATCAGCTAAGTCTTGGCGGTTAGCAGCTTCGTATTGACTGATAGAGTCACGACGTTGCTTAAGCATCTTATCAAGCACTGCGAGGCCGCGGGCTTGGTCTAATTCAATGCGCTCGTCAACTTCGATGCGTTTGAATTCTGACATCATGGTGCGGATGCAGGTTAGGCGAGGTTTGTTTTTGTCACGCATGGCTTGTTTTTGAGCATCTTTAAGTTGAAGCTTTAAGTCCGACATGGTGAATTCTCGCTGTGTTGGTTTCAGTAATTATGGCTTTACTTAGGTTACGTTAAATGCGTAAACGTCAGAAACGACAAAGGGGCGGGTAACTGAAAAACCGCCCCTATGCATAGCTTTACATACTAGCCTTTGGTTGTCAGGCTGTAAAGCAGGTCGTGCAAGGTTTTATATTAGGAATACAGCCTAGTATAAACGTACGTGACGACGATTTTCGCGTACTAGCTTCTTAGCGTGGCGCTTAACAGCGGCAGCAGCTTGACGCTTACGAACGCTGGTTGGCTTTTCGTAGAATTCGCGCTTGCGAACGTCTGCTAAAGTACCTGCTTTTTCACAAGCACGTTTGAAGCGACGTAGGGCAATATCAAATGGTTCGTTGTCTTTCAGTTTTACAGCTGGCATATCTTTACCTAATTGTGGACGCTGCATTAGGCAGCAATCCGAATGTTTTTCTATTCATTTCCTTGTGGGCATAAATGCTGGCCAGAGGAAGTGTTTCTAATTGATTAAGGCCGCATATTTTACTCTTATGTGTTGGCCAGTGTAAAGCCAATTTTTCATCAAGTTAAAGGTGTTTTTCACAGATGGAGAAAATCGCACTTGTACGTGTGGTCATTAGGCTTGATGAAAGGTAAAATTTGCGCCCTACATATATAGATAATAGAAATAATTGGCTTATTGATGCGCGTATTAGGCATAGAAACATCTTGTGACGAAACTGGGGTCGCTATTTATGACACCCAAAAGGGCATATTGTCAGAGGCCCTTTACAGCCAAGTTGCTGTGCATGCCGAATACGGCGGCGTTGTGCCGGAGCTAGCCTCCCGTGATCATATTCGTAAGCTAGTGCCGTTAATGCGAGAAGTGTTCGATAAGGCTGGCTTAGCCTACGGTGATGTAGATGGTGTTGCTTACACTGCAGGGCCTGGCCTAATTGGTGCTTTAATGGTGGGAGCTGCCACAGGGCGTGCTTTAGGTATGGCGTGGGATCTGCCTACTATTGGCGTGCATCACATGGAAGGTCACCTTTTGGCTCCCATGTTAGAAGAAAATGCTCCTAAACCACCGTTTGTGGCTTTGTTGGTTTCGGGTGGCCATACACAGCTGGTGCATGTAAGGTCTTTAGGTGAATACGAATTGCTAGGCGAATCCCTAGACGACGCCGCTGGGGAAGCCTTCGATAAAGTCGCTAAGATGATGGATCTAGATTATCCAGGTGGCCCTTTGGTGGCTAAGTTGGCCTTGCAAGGGGACGCCACACGTTTTAAGTTCCCTCGGCCAATGGTAGATAGGCCTGGATTAGACATGAGCTTTAGCGGTTTAAAAACTGCTGTACTTTATGCTATTCAAGATATTCAAAAGCAGCAGGGGCAATTGAATGAGCAAGATAAAGCAGATATTGCCATGGCTTTTCAACAGGCCGTAGTTGATACCTTAGCCATTAAGTGCCGACGCGCTCTCCAGCAGACGAAGCTATCTAGCTTAGTAATGGCAGGTGGAGTAAGTGCTAACTTAAGTTTGCGTGAAAAACTAGCGGCAGAGACGGCTAAATTACGCGCTAAAGTCTATTACCCACGGCCTGAATACTGCACTGATAACGGCGCCATGATTGCTTACGCCGGTGCTCAACGTTTGGCGGCAGGCCAACACGATGACCTGACACTTAAAGTAAAGCCCCGTTGGCCATTAAATGAACTGCCAGCGGTAGCTCAATAACAACCGTATTAAGACCCAAACAACGATCTAAACAAAGAGAGCTTACAATGGACACAGTATATGTACATGGCCTAGCCGTAGACACCGTCATTGGGATTTTTGACTGGGAGCGTGAAATTCGCCAAAAGGTGGTATTAGATGTAGAAATGGCGGTGGATATTAGCCCTTCTGCAGCCACTGAAGACATCGATCGTACCGTGAGCTACAAAGATGTATCAGACAGGCTGACGCAGTTTATAGAGCAAAGCGAATTTTTACTGGTGGAAACTATGGCAGAAGAAATTGCGGGGTTAATTTTGGCTGAATTCGCCGTGCCTTTTGTGCGCATAAAGCTAGGCAAACCAGACGCCATTGCTAATGCCTGCGATGTGGGCGTAATAATTGAACGTGGCCAAAAGCCAGCGTGATGACACACGTTTACTTAGGTCTTGGAGCCAACATAGAGCCCCAAGCTAGTCTCCAAGCAGGTATAGCCGAGCTAAGGTCAGCCTTTGGGAAAGTAGCGCTGTCACCGGTCTACCTAGCCCCAGCAGTGGGTATGGATGGGCCAGATTTTCTCAATATGGTGGTGGCTTTTGAATGCCCCATGAATCATCCACAGTTGATGGCGTGGATACGCGCTACTGAAACCAAACATGGGCGCCAAAGGCTGGCAGATTCAAGCTACAAACCCACTAACCATGGCCTAGATATGGATTTATTGCTATTTGGTGATTTAGTGGATGAATATGCTAAAGTGCCTCGGCCAGATATTTTAACCTGCGCCTATGTGCTGCAACCGTTAGCAGATCTAGCACCGAATCTAGTGCACCCAACGAGGGCCCAGACTATTAAGGACCTCAACGAATCCTTTGAGTCTGATCAAATTGTACTGCCTACTCAGCACCACTTCTGACCATTGAGCTGGGAAGTTAGAAAACATACACGTGCTCTTTTTGAAGGTTTGCTTATGATTCAGATAGATGCTATTTGGGCTTTTTTAAGCGCCTCACCTAGGGCCTTGCCGTTATAACCTTGGGCCATTAATTCAGCAGGTTTTACGCTTTGTATACTTTCTAAGTCATCTAAGATGTGTTGCTTTGGTGATTGCCACCCAAAAAGAGGTTCTTGGCTTTGGGTAATGGCTTGGCATAGGCTAAGGAGGTCATCTAATAATTCGGTGTGGCGGATGAGGCCAAGGTTGCTAAGAAGCAGGTGTTTTTGTGCTGCGTCTAACTCCGTATAAGCGCGTAATTGCCGTTGGTGGTTGCTGGTGGCTAGGGCTAAAGCTTTAGGTGCGTTGGGTATCTTTATTTGTGCTGCAAGGTCTTCGATTTGAGGTTTATTGAGTTGATATAATAAACCGGTGAGACGCACTTCGGTGCTGGTGTTGGATTCGCTTAACAGCTTGAGCGTGTTTAACGCTTGAGGCCTCCGGCTGAGCAATTCAGCTACGCTAGGCATTAGTTCTTGTAATGCACCGCAAGCTTCCAATACTTCAAAATATACCCATGGGCTCTGGCTGTGCAGGGCTTTGTGGGTTTCTTGCCAAATGCGTTCTTTAGCCAAGGTGGCTAGCTCACCTGAGTGGGTGATGGTAACCAATAACGCTTTAGTCTCTGTGGCGATGCTAAAACCTAAGTGGTTAAGGTGAGCTGCAAATCGAGCGGCTCTTAATACCCTTAAGGGGTCTTCACTAAAAGCTTCTGAAACATGGCGTATGAGCTTTGCTTGTATATCTCGTTGGCCACCATAGGGATCGATGAACTGGCCGTCTGACGCTTGAGCTATAGCATTGATAGTGAGGTCGCGACGCAACAAGTCATCTTCTAGGGTAACATCTTGTGTGGCGTGCACTTGAAAACCTTTATACCCTTGGCCAGATTTACGTTCGGTGCGTGCTAGGGCGTACTCTTCTTTACTTGTGGGATGTAAGAATACTGGAAAGTCTTTACCCACTTGGGTATACCCTAAAGCAACCAAGGCTTCAGGTGTACTGCCTACCACCACGTAGTCACGCTCGTGTACAGTTAGGCCTAGTAGGTAGTCGCGCACAGCGCCACCTACTAAATAGGTCTTACTAGTGGCCATGGACGGTATGTCTCATAGTGAGCTGCAGTGCTCTGGATGCTGCAAAGAATAGGCAGCGAAACCTCCTTCTAAGCTATACACTTCGTCAAACCCTTGTTGGGATAAAAAGCCTGCGGCTTGAATAGAACTGATGCCGTGGTAACAACAAACGATGATGGGTTTATCCATGTCAGCTTCGCGTAAAAAGTTGGGCAGTGTGTCGTTATCAATACGTTCGCTGTTTTTAATATGATGACTTTGGTAGCTATTCACATCACGGATATCTACTAGGTAGGCTCCTTGGTTAACTTTGTCCATAACGTCAACTGGGGCAATGGAAGTAACTTCAGACATATTTAATTCCTATATAAGCAGAGCAGCAGTGTAGTGCTTGTACGTTGTTTGTGCAATTATATATTAGAAAATACTAATAATAAGAGTAGTGTCGATAAGGTTATGCTTTCTGGCAACTTACGTTAAAACATTGGCCGTCTTCTAGACGTATTAGTTTAAGGTGGCCACCCCAAACACAACCCATATCGAGGTTAATAACATGGTCTTTTCCAGTTTCACCTCTTAACGCTGCCCAGTGGCCAAACACCTGCCGTGCAGTCACAGCACTGGGTACATTGAACCAAGGTAGCAATGGAGCAGTTCCATCATTAACATTGAGATCTGTGTTACCACTTTGGGTAAAATCTAACTGGCTGTTAGGGGTGATAAAACGCATGCGAGTGAAATAGTTAGTAATGCAGCGCCAGCGGTCCATGCCTTTAAGTTGATCGTGCCAAAGGTCAGGCTGATTACCATACATACGGGCAAAAAATGATGGGGCAGTATCGCTCTGCAATAGCTCATGTAATTCTTGGGCATGTTGCTGCGCTTGCTGTAAGTTCCAGCATGGGGGAATGCCTGCATGGGTCATTACGGTGTCGAACGGGGCATCATAGTGCAGCAGCGGTTGTTGTTGCAGCCAAGTTAACAAGGGCTCACGGTCATGGGCTTTAAATATGGGTTCTAGGGTATCATTGGGTTTTAATTGAGCATCCTTAGCGTGAAGGGCCAGCAGGTGGAGGTCATGATTGCCCAGCACTACTTTACTTTGGTTACCCAAAGATTTAATGAAACGTAGGGTCTCAAGTGAGTTGGCTCCGCGATTCACTAGGTCACCTGCAACCCATAGGGTATCCCCAGCAGTAAAACCCACTTTGTCTAATAAAGCTTTAAGGGCGTCTAAGCAGCCCTGAACATCGCCTACTGCGTAACTGGCCATAGTTATAGAGTGTTAATGCAGAGCGTTGGGGTAAGACAGGGTAAAAGACGGTATAAGTGCAGAAAATTCATGGCCATCTGCTGCAATCATGCTGTAAGAACCGCTCATACTGCCAACTTTGGTTTCTAACACTGTGCCGCTGGTGTATTGATGCTGCTGACCCGGTTCGATGATGGGTTGTTGTCCCACAATGCCTTGGCCAGAGACTTCTTGGATTTTACCGTCGCCATCGGTAATAATCCACTTACGGCTCATAAGCTGGGCGCTCTGAATACCACTGTTAGTGATGGTTATCTTGTAGGCAAATACGTAGCGATTGCGGCTAGGATCAGACTGTTCTGCAAGGAACTCTGTTTTGACGCCTACGTTAAGGTCGTAATTGTTGCTTAAGGTGCTCATGTTATGGCTCTAACTCGGTGTTTGGGTCAATAAGTTACTAATGGCGACAAATTCGCCTACGGTTAAACGTTCTGGACGAATGCTAGGGTCAATTCCCAAACTTTGCAACTGTTCGTCATCAGCAATGCCTTTAAGGTTGTTGCGCAAGGTTTTACGACGTTGAGCGAAACCGCTTTTAACCAGCTGCTCAAAGTGCTTAAAGTCGTGTGCAGTGTGGGGTAATTCTATATAAGGCGCCATACGTACGATGGCAGAATCCACTTTAGGTCGTGGATCAAATGCCTCTGGTGGTACCTCGAACAGATTATCCACACGGCAAAAATATTGTGCCATGATGCTTAGGCGACCATAGTTATTGGTGCCCGCTCCTGCGGCCAAACGTAACACTACTTCTTTTTGTAGCATGAAGTGCATGTCAGAAATAAGGTCGGTGTAGCTTAGCAGATGAAAAATCAATGGAGTGGAAATGTTGTATGGCAAATTGCCTACGATACGCAGTAGCTGTTTGTTTGGGTTTAGGTTGTCTTCACTGAGCTTGGAAAAATCGAATTGCAGGGCATCCGCTTCGTGAATACGCAGGTTGTCGCCATAGCTGGCAAATGAAATTCGTAGGTGGGGCAGTAGGTCGCGGTCTAATTCTACCACGTCCAGATGGCCTGCTGCCACTAGCAAGTGTTCTGTAATAGCGCCTAAGCCTGGGCCAATTTCTACGATACTTTGTTCGGATTTTGGCCGAATGCAGGCCACAATATGGCGGATAATGCCCTGGTCGTGCAAAAAGTTTTGACCAAATCGCTTACGCGCTTGGTGTTTTTTTGGGGACTGACTGGCCATAAAAATCTCGTATGTGGGCGGCCTATATGTGCAGAGAAAGTTGTAATGCACTTTCGGCAGCTTTTAACAGACTGCTGCTTGCGGCTTGGCCGGTGCCAGCTAAATCTAGTGCGGTGCCATGGTCTACTGAGGTGCGGATAATGGGCAATCCCAAGGTTATATTAACAGCGTCACCAAAGCCCGCATATTTTAGCACGGGTAACCCCTGGTCGTGATACATAGCAAGGATTACATCTGCTTTTGTTAAATTTTTAGGGTTAAATAAGGTGTCGGCAGGCAAGGGACCTACAAGGTTTAATCCCTTGCTACGTAATTTTTCTAAGGTAGGAATAATGACCTCTAATTCCTCTCTACCTAAGTGGCCATCTTCTCCTGCGTGGGGGTTAAGACCACACACATAGATACACGGTTGGGTAATGCCAAATTTGGTGGTTAACTCGGCATCAATAATGTGCAGAATTTGGCTTAGTGATTCTGGTGTAATTGCTGCAGACACATCTTGCAAGGGCAAATGGGTGGTGGCTAGGGTGACGCGCATGGCATCACAAACCAACATCATTACCACCTGATCAACATTACAGCGGGCTTGTAAATATTCTGTGTGGCCGCTAAAGGCAGTGCCTGCTCTATTAATAATGCCTTTATGCACAGGCGCTGTCACCATGGCATGAGCTTGTCCTTCAAGACAAGCGTCACAAGCTAAGTCAAGGGTGTTTAACACATAGGCGCTATTATTGGAATCTAAATGCCCAGCGCGGCTTTTAACCTTTAAGGGTACGTGCAACACTTTAAGCTGGTTGGCTGCCGTGGGTGTAATGGCTTGTTCTAGGTTTACATGGCAAAAATCGATAGCTAAACCTAGTTGCGCTGCACGATCTTGCAGTAGGCCCATATCTGCCACAATCACAATTTCGGCATCCTGCACTATAGTGCTTGGTTGCCCTGCCAGGGTTAAGCATAGTTCAGGGCCAATGCCTGCAGGTTCTCCTGCAGTAACAAGTAGTCGCTGCATGGTTAACGGATCTCTATGTAGGCTTGGTTACGAATTGCGCTCAACCAATTTTCTAGCTCGTTAGGGAACTTAGTTTTTCTAATAGCCTGCTTAGCTTGGAAACGCAGGTTGGCTTGGCCAACGTCTTTGGTTTGACGCTCTACGACTTGTAGCAGGTGCCAGCCATTTTTACTTTGTATTGGTTGGCTTAACTCTTCTACGGCAAGCACATTCAGCGCTGTTTGCAACACAGCTGGAAGTTGGTTTGCATTGAGCCAGCCTAAATCACCACCGCTGGGTGCTGAGTTCGCGTCGTCACTAAAGGCGCGGGCAAGGTCATAAAAGTCGGCGCCATTAATCAAGCGTTGGTGAAGTTCGTTAATAAGCACTTCAGCTTGGTCAGGCGAACGAATTTCATTAGGCAAAATCAATAGGTGATTAACTTTGGTTTGAGCCACTGTTTGAATGCTCACGCCACGCTTATCGATTAAAGTGATAACGTGAAAACCGCTGCTATTGCGTATAGGTGAGCTTACTTCACCAACCACCATGGCCTTAATAGGTTCAGCAAATAGTTCGGGCAGCTGGCTGCCTTTACGCCAGCCCAAACTGCCACCTTTTAAAGCATTTAAGGCATCAGAGTGGGTTGCAGCAATGCTGCCAAACTCGTCACCTTTTTCTATAGCGCTGTTGATGGCGTTTAACGTTTGTTGCGCTGCCTCAAGTTCTTGGGCATCTGGCTGCGCACTTAAGCTGATTAAGATATGGCCAATTTCATACTCAGTATCGGCGAGCTGCTGGCCTTGGTTTGAGGCTAAGTATCGATCTACCTCGTGTTCGCTAATGCGAATACGTTGGTTGACAGAAGTGACTTGAATTTCTTTAATGGTTAATTCTTGGCGAATTCTGGTCCGAAACTGCACCATGGTCTCACCATTATCAGCAATAGCTTGCTCAAGCTTATCGGCGGATATCTTGTTGTTTTTAGCAATGCGCTCGATGGCTATGTCTACGGTCGGGTCGGCAATGTGTACGCCTTTTTTTGTTGCTAACTGTAACTGTAAGTTCTCAATGATGAGCTGGTTTAATACCTGGTTAGTAAGAACGTTTAGATCTGGTAATTTGGTATTGTCATTGGAGAGCTGACGTTGCACTATTAAAAGACGAATTGTTAGATCGCTTTGTAAGACGATGCCGTCATTAACTATAGCGACAATGCTGTCAAGCTTTTGCGCAGCAAAAACTGAGTAAGACCATGCTAAACCTAAGGTTAAACCTAGGTTGATGCCCCATTTACTGAGTGTATTCATTGTAGCCGGTAATTCCTTTCATGATATCTGCCATGGACACTTTTTCGCCTGAGGTCAATTGTTTGTTACTCTTACCCAGGCCCTTAAGAGAAAGCTCAAAAAATATGCCGTGCTCAATGCCCTTGGCTTGGCTCACTAACCAATAACGGTTAACCAAACTGGCCTGCCAACAGCAGTTAGCGTATCTTACACCCACAATTTCATCCTGCAACTGTTGGTTACGAATGTCTTCTTTTCGCTTAGCGACTAGGGTCCACTGGGGTGCTAGAGGCCACATCAAAGACACTTCACCTTGTTGTGTACTTCTCGACGTTTCAGTATATTTGAAATCAAAAACTTTGTTGTTACCACCTTGGTATTTCATATTGGCGCTAGTGGACTGAATATCCGCAAAGTTAGGGCTCCAAGTCACACTTAAATTTGAGGTCCAATTGGGGTTAAAACTATAATCCATAGAACCGTAAATTGGTGATGAATTCTCAGTGCTAGGGGCACTAGTACTGCTTAGCTGAACTTTACGATCACTAAGGTAATGCATTTGGCTAATGGATAACTTGGCTTTTTGCCAACCTTGAGCATTTAAAAATTGGCTGTCTAGGCCTATGGTCACGCGGTTAGTGTCACCTATGCGGTCGAGACCACTAAATCGGTTAGGCCCATATAAAGGACTACTAATTGCACTGGTATCGAAAATAGCCACGTCATCTTGTTGTTTATATGGCGCGTAGGCGTAATATAATCTGGGCTCTAGTGTTTGTAGGTAGCCACCAGAGAGTGGACGCTCAAACAATAAGCCGCTATCAATTTCTAATTGAGGAATCACGCGAGTATTGTTTGGGGCGATGTTCGATGGCGTGTCGTTCAGCTGGTAAGCCGTAACAGGTAGGCTGATTTTCGGTTTAATGAAGCTATAATCATTTACCCAGCTGGTGCCCATACTTGGCAGCAGGTGTGTGCGGATGCCAGTGATTTTATTGCTGCCTGTTAAGCCTTCGGTGTCTCTAGTAAATCGGCTGAGGTCGACACTGTAGCTAGCATTGATGTCCTGCTGCCCTTGGTTCATCAAGCCTCCCCCAGAAAGAGTTGCATGGGGCAGTTGATTATAGGCAGGAACCCCTGTACCGATATTTTGACGAGTAATAGCTGCTAAACTGGCCTGATTTAGCAAAGATGTTTGGCCCTGGTAGTTAATTTTAGCCTTGCTGATAATAGATGCCTTCTCAGCACTGGTCTGTTTTAGATCATAATCACCGAATAGCTCAAAGTCACTCACGCGTTTAATGTGTATTGAACTGGACAGCTGAGAACTAATTTTAGCTTCATGGTTATACTCCATTAACCATCTCTTTCGGTCTGCATTGAGGTCATCTATCGCCCAGTCAATACTCAAGTCTTGCTTACTGTTTTCGCCCAAGTGCCTAAATTTTGTGGTTAAACTTGTGCCGCTAAGCTCAGTAAAGCGAGGTGTAATCATAGCATCATAGTTGGGAGCTAAATTTAGGTAATATGGCGTTGTAATATCCAGTCCGTTGGAACTTGAGCTCTCTAGAGTAGGAAATAAAAATCCAGAGCGGCGCTTATCGTCGATTGGAAAACTCATCCATGGTAGATAAAACACAGGCACCACACCAAGTTTAAGGATGGCATGCTGAGCTTCTCCCATACCAGAGTTGGGATCGATGTCTATTCTGTTGCTGTGTATTGCCCATGTGTTATCGCCTGGTGCACAAAAGGTAAAGCTACCCTCATTCATGGTGACTGTGTCATCGTTGCGGTAGTCAATAGATTGGGCAGTGGCCCGAAGCTCGCTATCAGGCACGGCAAGTTGGGCTTGGTTAAGTTGAGCTTCGGCCTTGTTGTTATTAAAACTGGCTGTCTGACTTTGTATAATCATGTTAGGGCGGCGCATTGTTACGTGGCCTATAATATCAACATAACCACCATTGGTATCAAAACGAGCCGAGTCACCTGTGATCTGCCTCGTGCCCTGGCGAAATTCTACGTTGCCTTTGAAATGAGTGATGCCTTGGTCATATTCACTTGCGTCAGAGTGACTATATAGAGGTTGTTCGTCTTGGTTAAGATTGTGGTCTAGGGTGCTCGGTTGATAAGGCAAATAGTAGCCAGAACAAAAATCATCGGATGTGGAGCTTGGTGATTGCCAATCTAGGCTAATGGGTTCATGGTCTGCAGCTGCAAGCGAACTGAGGCTGCAGGTCACTAGGAAAACGAGAATCAGACGAAGGCTTGGTGTTGGTATACGAATTGACAAAAGAAACCCAGTGGTTGTGGACCAAAAATTTGGTGCGTCTAAATAGTTAAAGAACAAGTTTAAACCAAATTATCAAAGATAGGTGCTTCTATTAGGCCGAAATAGCCTAAAAGTATCAATTTAGGTAATTTATTTTGGTTCAATGTGGCGCTTGAGGCTTTGGCGATTTATTATAGGGCGAGTTTTTAAACACAGGTGAATATGTGAATACTTACAGTTTTGGCGCCAATATGGCACGCCATAGAACAGGATTGGTACTGGGTGCTCTAATCGGCTTAACTGGTGGCCCTTCTGGTATGTTGTTCGGCGCTGCTATCGGCTACTACCTCGACAAATTAATTCGCAGCGTTGCAGGGGCTGAAAGTTGGACTCAGGCTAAAGCCCAAACAGCATTCTTCGATGCCACCTTTTGCGTTATGGGCAAGATTGCTAAAGCCGATGGTCAAGTCACAGCCGAAGAAATTAAATATGCAGAAGCTGTAATGACGCGAATGCAGCTTACGGATGCCATGCGCAAGCGTGCCATTGATTGCTTTAGTCAGGGTAAAGAAACCGCTTTTGAACTTGCCCAAGTGTTAGAACCCCTGCGACGAGCTTTGGTTAATAATGCCTCAGTTAAACAGATGTTTATTGAAATTCAATTACAAGCGGCTTTAGTTGATGGTGAATTTAGCCCAGCAGAAGGTCGTATTTTGGCTCAAGTATGCCAGTTATTGGGCATTAGTCAGCGAGAATTTGAAGCCGTTGCTGAGCGCATGAAAGCGGAACAGTCATTTCATCAAGGTGGTGGCCAAGGTCAGTTTGAAGGCTCTGGAAATTTGGGCATAAAACAAGCTTATGGTGTATTGGGTCTAAATCATGACTGCGATGCTAAAAGCCTTAAAATGGCTTACAGAAAGCTCATGAGTCAGCATCACCCCGATAAGCTAGTTGCCCGTGGGTTGCCCGATGAAATGATGCAGATGGCGAAACAAAAAACTCAAGAAATTCAGGCTGCTTACGATGCAATTAAGAAATCTCGTAAATAGTTTTTTTGACACCATATACTGGAAAATAATCCCATGGCTGATTTTAAAATAGCACCATCCATTTTAGCAGCGAATTTTGCTCGTTTGGGCGACGAGGTTGATAATGTGTTAGCTGCTGGTGCCGATATTGTGCACTTTGATGTAATGGATAACCACTATGTGCCTAACCTTACTATTGGGCCAATGGTGTGCAAAGCATTAAGAGACCATGGTATTACCGCACCTATTGACGTGCACTTAATGGTGCAGCCGGTGGATCGCATGATTGAAGAGTTTTTGGCAGCTGGAGCCAGTTATATTACCTTTCACCCTGAAGCCAGCGAGCACATAGACCGTTCCTTGCAGATAATTAAAGACGGTGGGGCCAAAGCTGGTTTGGTGTTTAATCCTGCAACATCGTTGCATTACTTAGATCATGTAATGGATCGGTTGGATATGATCTTACTGATGTCGGTAAACCCTGGTTTTGGTGGACAAAAGTTCATTCCTTCTACGTTAGATAAGTTACGCTTAGTACGTCAACATATTGATGCTTCGGGACTAGACATACGCCTTGAGGTAGACGGGGGTGTTGGAGTAGCCAATATTGGTGAAATTGCCCGTGCTGGTGCAGACACCTTCGTTGCAGGATCAGCTATTTTTAATACAGATGACTATGAAGCGACCATTGATTTGATGCGTAAAGAACTAGCCGCCAGCTGATTTAATAACATGATGCCATTGTTTGATAAGATAGGTTTTGAGCCAAAGCTAGTGCTGTTTGATTTGGATGGCACGCTATTAGATAGCTTGCCGGACCTCTACTCAGCCAGTTTGTCCATGGCCGATGTGCTTAACATTAACGCACCCAGTTTGACCCACGTTGAGCAATGGGTAGGTAATGGTGCGGCTGTATTGGTTCAAAGAATTCTTGCCAATGAATTCCAGCCCTCATCGGTAGATCCTCGATTCGATCACGCCCTACAACTCTACATGGATGCCTATCACCAACTAGGTAATCGGCAGAGTCATCTTTATGGCGGTGTTGAAGCTTTGTTGAGTGAATTGCATCAAAAAGGTATTAGCCAAGGCGTGGTTACCAATAAACCCAATCGATTTACCGAACCTTTGTTATCTCAGTTTGGCATATTGCATTATTTTGACTTAGTGTATTCGGGTGATAGTTTTACTGAGAAGAAGCCCCACCCAATGCCCTTGTTAATGGCGGCCCAGCAGATCGGTGTCAGTCTTGAGGAGTGCTTAATGGTAGGAGATTCCAGCAATGACATTAATGCTGCTAAGGCTTGTGGCATGCCATGTTTAGGTGTGAGGGGAGGCTATAATCACGGCCGCGATGTGGCCGAGTGTGAGCCAGACTGGGTTATCGACAGCCTTTAAATTAGCATTAAGTTCAAATACGCCTTGGCAACGCCTCAATCCTATGCTAGTGTACTAGTACATTGATACAGTCTGATTTGTCTACCACCTGCTCGTTATGCCCAAGAATAAACCCCTTACTCCCGTCGTTGAATACCTCATGACTCAAACAACCGAAGAACAAATGTCAGCGGCACTTGAGGGGTTACTTACGCCATATGAACAACAAGAACTGATCAATCGATTACAAATTTTTGAGTTGCTATCTCAAGGTGTATCCCAACGTCAAGTAGCACAACAGCTCGGAGTGGGTATAGCCACTGTAACCCGAGGTTCTAGAGCCCTTCAAGCTGGAAGCTATAAAATTGATCCGTCCAAATAAAATAAAAATGGCGCGCAAGCCAAGTTATGCAACAGTAACCTCGAGCTGTGATTTTTTTGAATTGTTTAAAAAAATTGAACAACGTTTTGATACCTGCTACATGCTCGAATCTTTAGGAGAAGATAGCCATATTTCGCGTTATTCGCTGATTGGCTTTGACCCAGAACAGATCTTTTGGGCCAATGGTAAGCAGCTTCACATTAGTGATCGTGATGGCCACGTTCAATCTTATGCAAGTGACAATCCCTATTACCTTTTGCGTGATATCGTGCCGCAAAATATCATTAGCCGGCGATACGCTGGTGGTTTAACAGGTTATATTGGCTACGACGCCATGAACTACTTTGAGCCAAGTCTAAGCCTTACTGCCAGTGATTCTTTCGATGCGTTTAAGTTTGGTTTGTACAAAGATGGCCTGATTTACGACAAGATGACAGGAGAGTTAATTTACTTCCATTACGAAGACAATCGTATCGCTTTAATTGAAGCGCTTATTGATGCACCAACGCCTACTATAGGCGGCCTGGAGGTCGTGCCTCAAGGTGAAGACATGAGCCGCGAACAGCATGCCGCCGCTGTTAAAAAAGTTAAAGGTGACATAGTAGAAGGTAAAATATTCCAATGTGAAGTAGGCTTTAAATACCGCTTTGATATGTTGGGTGAAAGTATTAATTTATACGAACAGCTACGTGTGATTAACCCTTCCCCACAAATGTATTACATAAAATTTGGTGAGCAAAAAGTTATTGGTGCAAGCCCAGAATTGTTGTTCCGCCTGCGTCAAGGTGAAATGGAAACCTACCCCCTGGCAGGCACCACCAAACGTGGCGCTACCCCAGAAGAAGACACCGCATTGGCACGAGCCTTATTAAACGACCCCAAAGAAATTGCTGAACACAATATGATTGTTGATTTGCATCGTAATGATATTGGCCGAGTGGCTCGCTTTGGCACCGTTAAAGTCCGTAGTTTGATGGACATTAAACGTTTTAGCCATGTGCAACATATCTCCAGTGAAATTGTAGGCATAATGGCAGAAAATGAAGACATGTTTTCTGCCTTAGCCAGTAACTTCCCAGCAGGCACCTTAACTGGCGCACCTAAAATTGAAGCCATGAAGATCATTGATGACTTAGAATTAGATGGTCGCGGTCCTTATGGTGGTGCCGTAGGCCATTTTGGTTTTAATGGCGACTGCACCTTTGCCATTCCTATTCGCACGGTATTTGCTAATGGATCTAAAGCATACGTGCAGACCTGTGGTGGTAACGTTTATGATTCAAACTCAGAAGATGAATACCAAGAAATACAGCGTAAATTCGCTGGTACTCTTAAGGTGTTAGAGCAGTTTATGGGGGTTAAATCATGAGTCAAAACATGAGCCAACCCATGAATAAGTTTACGGTCTATCTGATAGATAACTACGATTCATTCACCTATAACCTCTACCAATACATAGGCGAAGTACTTTCAACAGCCAAACTTAATGGGAAGATCGGTGAGTTTGAAGTCATCGTTGCTCGTAATGACCAAGTGACAGTGGCAGACATCAAAACAGCTGAGACGGATAGAATCATCATTTCACCAGGCCCAGGCTCTCCAGATGATGAACGCTATTTTGGTGTTTGTTCACAAGTCATCACAGAATTGGGGCCAAAAATTCCATTACTTGGTGTGTGCCTAGGTATGCAAGGTATTGTCCATTGCTTTGGTGGCAAGGTAGTGAAGGCGCATTTGCCCATGCACGGTAAAATTAGCCCTATTAGCCACGATGGCAGTGGTATCTTTGAAGACATTCCAGACCAGCTAGAAGTGATGCGTTATCACTCTTTAATGGCAGAAGCAGAATCTATGCCAGACTGCCTTCAACTCACCGCAGTGGTGGGCGAATTTGGTTCAGACAGTTATGAAATTATGGGTGTGAAACATAAAGAATATCCTATCCAAGGCATTCAATTTCACCCAGAATCCTTTGCTACAGAAGGTGGTAAAGAGCTGATGCAGAATTTTTTGCTGGGTTCATAGCCCACTTTTATTCACTTAAAGACGCCCTAAGCTAATTATTCTGCTCTACCCAAGCTAAAATCCCAGCTTGGTCTAAATCTCCAAGGCCAGCATCTACCATAGCTTGCCATTGACTTAGACAGGTTTGGTTAAGGGGAAGTTGCAGATGGTTTTGCTGAGCTAGATCTTGGGCCTGTTGTAAGTCTTTAAGCTGGGTTGTGGCCCGTGCTCCTGGCCTATAGTTCTCTTCCACCATGCGCTGGCCGTGAACTTGTAAAATTTTGCTATCAGCAAATCCGCCTCTTAATGCTTGTCTTACTTTTGCTGGATCAGCACCATTTTTTTGGGCTAAAAATAAGGCTTCTGCAACGATATTTAGAGTGGCTCCGACAATCATTTGATTGGCCGTTTTAGCTAACTGGCCACAACCAATACCCCCTACGTGAGTGACTTTCTGACCCATGGCGTCAAATAAAGGTTGTGCCCGTTCTAGCTGCACTGGGTTGGCTCCAGCCATGATAGATAATGTGCCTTGCTGCGCACCTACTTGGCCACCAGATACTGGGGCGTCTATGTAGTATGCGCTCTTCACTAGGGTTTGCTGAGCTAGCTCCTGAGTAAGGTCAAAACGGCTCGTACCCATATCAATAATTAAACAATCGGGCTCAATACAGCTCAGTAGCCCATCGGCACCTGCCACTACTTCTTCTAAGGAGGTGGAATCAGTGACACAAATAATGATGACCCCGCTCTTTACCTTTTTTGCTAGACCCGCAGGGCTGTTTGCGTAGGTTGCACCTAGGGTTATTAATGGCTTTGCTTTGCCTGCGGTGCGGCTATGAACACAAAGGGAATAACCGGCATTGATTAAGTTGGTAGCCATAGCTTGGCCCATTAAGCCAAGGCCAATGAAGCCTACAGATGGAGGTGTGTTCATGATAAGCTGCCTGGATATGTGAACTAAAATTAAACCTAAGCCTATCCCTATTATTCCTTATGCCTAAGCTCTGTGCCAACATTTCTATGCTATTTAATGAATTGCCATTTTTGCAGCGATATCAAGCTGCTGCGGAGCATAATTTTTGGGCAGTTGAGTGCCTTTTTCCATATGATTTTAGTGTTTTTGAAGTAGCCGGTGCAATAGATAAAAGTGGTATGCCACAGGTGTTAATTAACACTGCTGCAGGTGATTGGAATGCTGGTGATCGCGGTATGGCATGCGATGCCAATCGGCAGCAAGAGTTTCAACAATCCATTAAACAAGCGTTGGACTATGCCACGGCGATGGGTAAACCCTTGGTGCATGTAATGGCTGGGTTGATTCCAGCTGGCATTAGCCTTGAAGAAGCGGAAGATGTTTATATAGATAACTTGCGCTGGGCTGCAGTGAAGGCTCATAAAGTTGATGTTCGCCTTACTATGGAAGCTATTAACCCTATGGATATGCCGGGGTATATGTTATCTAAACAAGCCCAATCTTTGCGTTTACTCAAGGCTATTAATGCCGATAATCTAGGCCTCCAGTTTGATTTTTTTCATTGCCAAAAACATGAAGGCAACGCTTTGCATCAGTTTGAGCAATTGTTGCCGTACATATTCCATGTACAAATAGCGGGTGTGCCCGAACGTCATGAGCCTAATACAGGGGAGTTAAATTACGACCCCGTATTTGCAGTAATAGATGCTTCTGCATACGAAGGTTATGTGGGTTGTGAGTATCGGCCCAAAACCACCACCCTTGAAGGCCTTGGCTGGATGAAAAACTAAACGTCTTTTACGCTTTCCATCACTACGAAGGTACTTGTTTGCACTACATGGGGCAGGCTGGATATTTTTTCACCCAAAACAGCACGATAACTGGCCATGTCTTTGGTCCTCACTTTTAACAAATAATCAAAGCTAGCCGCGGTCATGTGGCATTGTTCTATTTCTACAATGGTTGCCACGGCAGCATTAAAAGCTGCCAGCGCTTTACTGCTGGTGGACGCTAAAGTGGCTTGAACAAACGCCACGTGATCTAACCCTAGTTTGGTTTTATTAACTAAAGCTATGTAACCCGTGATATAGCCTTGATCTTGCAAACGTTTAAGGCGAATTTGACAGGGAGTGTTGGATAGCCCTACGTGTTCAGCCAGGGCAGTAATAGTCATGCGACCATCTTTTTGCAGTGCGGCAATAATAGCTTGGTCGTGGCGGTCTAGCTTATTCATGTGTTCCCTTGTGTTTTTTTTGGCTAAAAAATTATTATTAACTAGTTAATATACCTATTTTTTAAGTCATATAATATTTAATTTACTATAAAATAATTAAATTATAGTTATTATTTTGGTTATATGATTAAAATATAGCAAGTTATGCTTTTTATATAGGCATAAAATGGTGTATTGAATTAATCAACTCTAGGCCACAGCATGACTAACATTATTTCTTCATTGTCTAATAAAGAGCAACTGCATAATATTCGCCTAGGTATGCGTGCGGCCTATCTAGCCGATGAAAAAGTGTGCATTGAAGCCTTATTGAAGGGTTTCAATTTAGCAGCAGATTCACGTGAAAAAATGTCTACACAGGCTGCAAATCTGGTACGTCATGTACGTAATCACTCTAGCCCAACCATGATGGAAAAGTTCCTTGGGGAATATGGCTTAAGCACAAAGGAAGGTGTGGCGCTCATGTGTATGGCGGAAGCCTTGTTGCGAGTGCCAGACAAAGCCACCATTGATGCCTTGATTGAAGATAAGGTGCAAGCAGGGGACTGGTCTAGCCACCTTGGGCACTCTAATTCATCGTTAATTAATTCCTCAACATGGGCCTTGTTAGTGACAGGCAAATTGTTGGCCCCGGTAGATGCAGACAAAGTAGGCTCCACCATGCGTGGCCTTGTGAAACGTGTGGGCGAACCCGTTGTGCGTAATGCTGTGGCCCAAGCAATGAAAGAACTTGGTTCTCAGTTCGTGCTAGGCCGTACTATGGAAGAGGCAACGCGACGCGCCAAAAAGTTGACTGCTCAAGGCTATACTTACTCCTATGACATGCTTGGTGAGGCGGCCTGCACAGCAGAGGATGCAGCTCGCTATTTTGATGCCTATAGCAAAGCCATTGCAGACCTATCTCCCTATTGCAACGATAATGATATACGTAATAACTCTGGTATCTCGGTAAAGTTATCGGCCTTGCACCCACGTTATGAATGGGGCCAGCGCAATCGTGTATTAACAGAGTTGGTGCCGCAGGTATTGGCCTTAGCGTTGCAAGCCAAAGAAGCCAACATGGGTTTTAATGTAGATGCTGAGGAAGCTGATCGGTTAGACATTTCCCTTGATGTGATTGCTGCTGTATTAGCTGCACCAGAGTTAGCTGGCTGGAACGGCTTTGGTATTGTGGTACAGGCCTTTAGTAAACGTGCACCGTGGGTGTTGGATTGGCTCTATGCATTAGCCACGGGCTTAGATCGGAAAATTATGGTGCGCTTGGTTAAGGGTGCCTACTGGGATGCGGAAATAAAACGTGCCCAAGTGTTAGGGTTAACGGGGTTTCCTGTGTTTACCCGTAAAGCCAATACGGATTTGTCTTATTTAGCCTGTGCTAAACAAATCTTAGCTATGAATGATCGCATTTATGCTCAATTTGCCACCCACAATGCCCACTCTGTAGCAGCTATTTTGCATCTGGCAGGTTCTGACCATGCCTATGAATTCCAGCGCTTACATGGCATGGGTGAATCTTTACATGCCAGTGTGATGGCTCAAGGTGGTATACGTTGTCGTGTTTATGCACCAGTAGGTGCACACCAAGACTTATTGGCCTACCTCGTTAGGCGTTTGTTAGAAAATGGTGCTAACTCCTCCTTTGTTCACCAGCTAGTGAGCCCAGAAATTGCCCCAGAAGCTATTGCTCAAGACCCTGTGAATGTCGTTTTAGAGCGCTTAGATCAGGGCTTAAGTTGCAGCAGCCATGCCATTGTGCAGCCAAAAGATTTGTTTGGCCAAGATCATGGCAACTCTAGAAAAAACGCTAAGGGCTGGGATATTACTGACTCACCTACGGTTGAATCTATGGAATCTGAGCGAGTGTATTTGGCACAAGAATATTGGCAGGCTATGCCGATTTTGGCTAATCACCAGCCTAAAGCAAAGGCTCCACTATGGGTTATCAACCCTGCCACCGATGACGAGCGGGTGGGTCAAGTTTATATGACCTCTAAAGAGCAGGTTGAAGCTGCAATAGAGTCGGCACCTATAGGTCAGGTTCAGTGGCTTGCAATGCCCATTGCACAGCGTGTGGCTTGTTTTGAAAAAGCAGCAGACTTGTACGAAGCTAATGCAACGGAACTGTTTGCTATATTAGCTAGGGAAGCTGGAAAAACTTGGCTAGATGCTGTAGGTGAGTTACGTGAAGCAGTTGATTTTGCGCGTTTTTACGCACAAGAAATGGCCGCAGTGCCTCAAAGTCAGGGCCGTGGTGTAGTCAGTTGTATCTCACCGTGGAATTTCCCCTTGGCTATTTTTAGTGGCCAAATATTTGCCGCACTGGCAGCGGGTAATGCCGTACTAGCCAAGCCTGCGGGCCAAACTAATTTAGTCGCTCATAGAGCGGTGCAGCTGATGCACGAAGCTGGCATTCCTGTAGCAACAGTTCAATTTGTACCAGGTGGTCCACAAGACGTAGGTGTGCCTATTACCAGTGATGCACGGGTGAGTGGTGTATGTTTTACCGGTTCTACAGCCACGGCACAACACATCAACCGTGTGATGGCGACACACTTGGCCGCAGATGCCGTTATGATTGCTGAAACTGGTGGCCTCAACGCCATGATTGTGGATTCTACGGCGTTACCTGAACAAGTAGTGCGCGACGTATTGGCTTCGGCTTTCCAAAGTGCTGGCCAGCGTTGTTCAGCCCTGCGTATGTTGTACTTACAAGAAGATATTGCCGATAAGGTTTTGCATATGCTCTATGGTGCAATGGATGAACTTATCCTAGGCAATCCGTGGCATCTAAATACTGATCTTGGCCCGGTGATTGATGTAACCGCTAAAACTAAGATCGAAAACCACATTGCTGATCATGCTGCCAAAGGTAATGTGCTCAAGCAACTCGTGACACCAGAAACAGGTTTGTTTGTGGGCCCTGCGGTAATCAAGGTTAATGGTATTGAAGACCTTGGCGAAGAAATTTTTGGCCCCGTATTGCATGTAGCCACCTTTGCCGCAAGAAACTTAGATAAGCTAATTGATACCATTAATGCACAAGGTTATGGCTTAACCTTTGGCATACATACCCGAGTGGATGCCCGTGTTGAACAGCTGGTAAAAGGTATACACGCGGGTAATACCTACGTTAATCGTAATCAAATTGGTGCAGTAGTGGGTAGCCAACCGTTTGGTGGCGAAGGCCTATCGGGTACTGGGCCTAAGGCTGGTGGCCCACAGTATGTACAGCGCTTGCGTCGACCGCTGGTGGTGCAGGCAGCCTGTACAACAGGGACTGTTGTTAGCCTAGGAAAGGTGCAGCAAGCCATAGACTCCCTATCCATCAAGGCGCTCATTGAATGGCAGCAAAGCAGCGATCGTGTGTCACAAATGGCTCAAGTTTTTGGTTCACAAGCTAGCCGATTACAGGATTTGTGTCGCGATGTGGTGCTGTTGCCCGGCCCAACGGGAGAGTTAAATCAGCTCAGTACCATCGCCCGTGGCGTTGTTTTGTGCTTAGGGCCAGACCGACACGCTGCCTTGCTGCAAGCTCAGACAGCATTAGCTCAAGGCAACGGTGTTGTGTTGGTAGCCAATGACCTTAATTTGCCCAACAGTGATTTGCCCTTAGTGGTGGTTAAAGGGCAGCTTGCAGCTACAGACATCACCTCGTTGTCGGGCTATCATGCCGTAGCTGCAAATGGTGATACCTTAACTGCAAATGATGAGGTCTCCTACCAAAAACAATTAAGGCAGGCCTTAGCTGATAAGTCTGGTCCATTAGTGCCATTAATTAGTGAGACCGCAGACCCACAGCGGTATACCATGGAACGCCATTTGTGTATCGATACAACTGCTGCGGGAGGCAATGCGAGCCTCATTGCAGCAGGGGAATAATATTAATTAAACTCGCTCGCTAGAGGTTTTAAGGCATGATACTAGGCGCATATGGATTATTGTTAAAAAACCATACGCGCTTTGTACTGTTCGGTTTGATAACGGCTTTTGCGTCTTCTTTTGGTCAGACCTATTTTATTGGCATATTTGGCCACGCCATTCAGCAAGATTTTGCCATGAGCCACACCCAATGGGGTGGTATTTACATGGCCGGCACCTTGCTGAGCGCGTTGCTGTTGCCTATTACGGGCAAATTGATTGATCAGGTAACATTGCAGCGCTACACGTTTTTTGTGGTCTTGTGTTTGGCTTTTGCCTGTTGGTTTATTACTCAGGTGCATAGCCTTGCTTGGTTAGTTGTTGGGGTATTTTTATTACGTCAATCGGGTCAAGGACTAATGAGTCATGTGGCCTATACCTCCATGGGTCGTTATTTTGACCAGCAACGTGGTAAAGCCACAGCGATGGCAGCTATGGGTTTTGCCGCTGGTGAGGCGGTATTGCCATTGATAGCGGTCATGGCTATTGCTGCGGTGGGCTGGCGTTGGAGTTATGCGGGTGTGGCTCTGATTGTATTGGTGCTAATACTGCCGACAAGTTTGTGGTTATTGCGAGGGCACCATGGACGCCACCAAGACTATGAGCAAAAGCTTAAACAGAGTGAGGAGGTTTCACTGTCACAACAAGCCTTTCCTACTCAAATTGTTGAAAACCCTACTAGTGCAAAGTCTTGGCGGCGCCGAGATGTACTCAAAGATTATCGTTTTTACTTAATTTTACCTGGGGTATCGGCAACTTCTGTGGTGAGTACCGCGTTATTTTTTCATCACCTTAATCTGGCTGATGAAAAAGGCTGGTCCCATACCTTTATGACTGGCAATTACTTACTTTATTCATTCATAGTCACGGTTATGGCTGTTATTGCGGGGCAACTGATTGATCGCTTCAGCGCTCTTGCCCTCATGCCGTTTACTCTGTTGCCTATAGCAGCAGCTCTGTTAATGATTAACTTAGTGGATAGTTATTGGGTAATTTGGCCGTATATGGTGCTGCTAGGTATAGGTTCGGGTTTATCTCAAACAGCACAAGCTGCGCTTTGGCCAGAATGTTATGGTGTACGTTACTTAGGGTCTATTAAGAGCTTGTTTTGGACCGTTGTTGTATTTGCCTCGGCCTTAGGTCCGGTGTGGCTAGGGTACTTGGTTGATCTAGGCTATAGTTTTCAGCAATCGGTGTTAACTATGGTGGTATATTTGTTGTTGTCGACTGGCTTAATGATAATAGGCCTAAGAGGGTTTCGTTTGGCTTAGAGCAAAGCATGGCTAGGCGTGCTGGCTACCAGCGAGTATAATGCTTGCCAGTTCAAACCGTTAAATGGTTTGTGATATATCTCCCAGTGGGACTTTTCTGTGCTGTTAATGCTCGATAATTACGACTCGTTCACCTACAACCTAGTGCGTTATTTTCGCGAACTGGGGGCTGAGGTTGTGGTTTATCGTAACGATGAAATTAGCCTTGCAGAAATTGAGCAATTAGCGCCAAGCCATATAGTGATCTCCCCAGGGCCATGCACGCCTGACGAAGCTGGAATCTCTATGGCTGCGATAGCTCATTTTGCTGGAAAAATACCACTTCTAGGCGTGTGTTTAGGCCACCAGAGTATTGGTCAGGTATTTGGTGGCAAGGTAGTTCGAGCAGAAAAAGTGATGCACGGAAAAACCTCTATGGTGTCCCACGAACAAGCGGGTGTATTTGCTGGATTAGCGCAGCCTGTAGAAGTAACACGCTACCATTCTCTAGTGGTAGAAGCCCATTCCTTACCCGAATGTTTAGAGGTCACGGCATGGAGTTTAAATGCTGCTGGTGATAAAGAGGTCATTATGGGTATTCGCCATAAAACCCTCGATGTTGAAGGTGTTCAGTTCCATCCAGAATCTGTGTTAACCCATCAAGGCCATGAACTTTTGGCTAATTTCCTCAAACGTTAATCGTTAACCTAAAAAAGACCCAATTATTTGCTAAATGCTGGTTATAAAGCCTGATTTTTGGCGGCGTTATTTGCTAGAGTAGTGAATGATTAAATTTGCGTAGTTGAATAAGGGTTCACTATGAATATGCAGCAGGCTATTGCCGCCGTTACCGAACAACAAGACTTAAGCCAAGCCCAAATGCAGGCCGTGATGAACCTTATTATGACGGGCGAAGCAACTCAGGCCCAAGTGGGTGGGTTCTTGGTTGGTTTACGTATGAAAGGTGAAACCGTAGACGAAATTACCGGTGCGGTGATTGCCATGCGTGCATTAGCCTCTGGCGTAGAAGTAAAAGGTGGGCATGTCATCGATACCTGCGGCACTGGTGGTGACAGCTCAGGCATATTCAACGTATCTACAGGCTGTGCTTTTATTGCATCAGCGGCTGGTGCTCAAGTAGCAAAACACGGTAACCGATCAATTTCTTCTAAAAGTGGCAGTTCTGACCTTCTTGAAGCGGCTGGCGTAGATATTATGCTCAAACCCATTCAGGTAGAGCGGTGTATCGCAGAATTAGGTGTGGGCTTTATGTTCGCTCCAGCCCATCACAGCGCTATGAAACATGCCATCGGCCCTCGTCGTGAAATGGCTATTCGAACCTTATTTAATATTCTAGGCCCACTAACCAATCCCGCCGGCGCACCTCATCAGGTGTTAGGTGTATTTAGTCGGCAATGGCAACGACCTATGGCTGAAGTGTTGCAGCGATTAGGCAGTAAACACGTTATGGTGGTTCATTCTGAAGATGGCTTAGACGAAATTAGCATTGCCGCTCCTACTCATGTGGTAGAACTGAATAACGGTGAAATTACTGAATACTCCATCGACCCTGCTGACTACAACCTATCCCATACAAGCTTAGAAGCTTTAGTGGTGGACGATGCGATAGGTAGCCTAAGGTTGATTAAACAAGCCTTTGCTGGCGAAGCCGGTGCACCATTGGATATGTTGTTACTCAATGCTGGTGCGGCTATTTATAGTGCAGATCTAGTAGTAGATCTGGCAACAGGCATAGAGCAGGCTAGAATTGCTATCAGCAGCGGCGCAGCCCAACAAAAGTTGGATGACCTGATCCAATTCACACAAGGGCTAAATCCTTAATGAATACCCCAACGGTACTCAAGCGCATCGTAGCGCGCAAGCTTGAAGAAATAGCCGAGCGCCAGCAACATACCACCATCGATGATCTAAAGCTCAAAATCAAAGCCAACCGCAGCGGACCCATGGCTCCACGTGGTTTTGCCAAAGCCATGCAAACCAAGTTAGATCAAGGTTTACCTGCGGTGATTGCCGAAGCAAAAAAAGCTTCTCCAAGTAAAGGTGTCATTCGTGAAGATTTTAATCCGGCACAAATTGCCGCCAGCTACCAAGCCGGTGGTGCAGCTTGTATGTCGGTATTAACGGATGCCGACTTCTTCCAAGGCCACGAAGACTATTTGCGGCAAGCGCGTGCAGCTTGTAACCTGCCTGTTATTCGTAAAGATTTTATTGTAGACCCTTATCAGGTGTATGAAGCCAGAGCAATTGGTGCAGATTGCATTTTACTGATTGTGGCTTGTTTGGAAGATCAGCAAATGCAAGATTTGGCTCAGTTGGCTGAGGGCTTAGGAATGGATGTATTGGTAGAATCTCATGATGCAGAAGAGTTGGTCCGTGCCTTAAAGTTAAGTACACCCTTGGTAGGCATTAATAATCGAAATTTACATACCTTTGACCTGACTCTGCAGACAACCTTTGATTTATTAGCCTTGATGCCAGAAGATCGAATAGTGATTACCGAAAGTGGGATCCATACCCCTGCTGATGTAGTGCTGATGCAAAACCAAAATGTGAATGCCTTTTTGGTGGGAGAATCCTTCATGCGTGCCAGCGATCCTGGTGCGAAATTAGCTGAATTGTTCGGTTAATCATAATTAATGAAAATGAGAGGTCATTTGCTATGAAAAACTTCTTACACGGTGGCCAAACTAATACTAATGCTGTGCCGTAGGTCATGTCGATGGCACCGTAGATCTGCGTGGCTATATTGGCATTTCTTTATTTGGTTTTACCTCAGTTTGGCGTCCGCAGCGGTAACAACAATAGATCAACACATACATTAGGCAATAGAATATTATGGAAGCAAAAATTAGTTGGGTCGGCGGCGTTAGTTTTAAAACCGAATCAGGCTCAGGCCATACAGTGACTGTAGATGGCCCACCTAATTCGGGTGGTGAAAATCTTGGTGCTCGGCCTATGGAATTAATATTAATGGGGTTGGGTGGTTGTACGGCGTTTGACGTGATGACTATTCTTAAAAAAACTCGCCAAGACGTAACGGATTGTGTGGCACAACTGAGCGCAGAACGTGCTGACACTGTACCTTCTGTGTTCACTAAAATTCATGTTCACTTTGTGGTGACTGGTCGTAATTTAAAAGAAAAACATATCGCACGTGCTATCACGTTATCAGCTGATGAGTATTGTTCTGCTTCCATTATGTTGGAGAGGAGCGGTGTTGAAATTACCCACGATTATGAAATCAGAGAGTTGGATGCCTAACTTAACCCCATCGAAAACAAACCTAAGCCGTTTTTGGTCACCCAAAGTACATGATTTATCACCTTATGTACCTGGAGAGCAGCCTAAGCTAAGCAACTTAGTGAAGCTTAATACCAATGAAAACCCGTTTCCACCTTCGCTCAAAGTGTTCGCAGCAATGCAGGATGAACTGAGCGAATCATTACGTTTGTACCCAGATCCTAATGCCACTGCATTACGTCAGTGTTTGGCCAGCTATAACGGTTTAATGGTTGATCAAGTGTTTGTAGGTAATGGTTCTGATGAAGTGTTAGCCCATGCTTTTCAGGCATTATTGCAACACGGCGAACCTTTGTTATTCCCCGATATTAGCTACAGCTTCTACCCAGTGTATTGCGGCTTATATGGTATAGAGAAGGGCGAAGTGCCCCTAGCTGATGACCTCACCATTAACGTGTCTGAATACCAACAGCCTAATGGTGGTGTGATTTTACCCAATCCCAATGCGCCAACTGGCGAGCTACTCGGTCTAGTGGCCATCCGTCAATTACTGACGGCCAACCCCAATAGAGTAGTGGTGATAGACGAGGCTTATATCGATTTTGGTGGCCAGTCAGCTACGCAGTTAGTGCCAGAATTTGATAATCTATTGGTGGTTCAAACCTTATCAAAATCACGTTCGTTGGCAGGTTTGAGAGTGGGTTTTGCGTTTGGCCAAAGTCACCTAATAGAAGCACTAGAAAGAGTTAAAAATAGTTTTAATTCATACCCTTTGAGCCGTGAATCTCAAGCGGGGGCCATCGCGGCAATAGAAGATGAAAGTTACTTTCAACACACCTGCCAAGCCAATATCGCGCAACGCGAAAAGCTAGCAGGCCAGTTGCAGGCATTGGGTTTTAGCATGACAAATTCCTATGCTAATTTCTTGTTTGTGACCCATAGCACCATGGATGCAGTAGATATTGCAGCTGCATTAAGGCAGCAGGGCATTATTGTGCGTCATCTTACCAGCAGCCCACGTACCACCAATTATCTGCGTATTAGTGTAGGCAGTGCAAGGGAGTGTGAGTTGTTAGTGCAGGCTTTAACTGAACTGGTTGTTGGCAATTAGTGATTTTGGGCCTGCAGCTGTCTGTGCAATCCTACCAATCGCTAACTTACCTAGGCACTAAGCGCCTTGCCACCCATCATATGCAAATGTATGTGGTATACCACTTGGCCACCGTCCGGGTTGCAGTTCATCTGCACACGGTATCCATCTTCTGCGACACCTGCTTGTTTAGCTAGCTTAGCCGCTGTAAGCATCATATGGCCTAGCAGTGCTTGATGCTCTGGGTTGGCATCATTAAGTGTGGCGATGGGCTGTTTAGGAATAATCAAATAATGCACTGGGGCTTTAGGTGAGATGTCCTTAAAAGCCAAAACTTGTTCATCTTCATAAACGATATCAGCTGGGATTTCTCGACTGATAATTTTGTCAAAAATGGTGCTCATAGTAGTCACTCGGTGTTGGCTAATTAATGAAGTTGCTCACGAGCGATGGCTCTATAGGCAATATCACGACGGCAAAATTTGCCTTCCCAGCTAACCTTATCGGCAAGTTCATAGGCTTTATGTTGGGCTTCGCCCACTGTATCACCAAGGGCCACAGCACACAGTACCCGACCACCGTTAGTCATCACCATGCCATCTTCATTGAGAGCAGTGCCAGCATGAAATATTTTACTGGCATTGCTCACTTCCTCTGGCAAGCTAATGACATGACCTTTAGGGTAATTGTCTGGGTAACCTTGGGCGGCCAGAACCACGCCTACGGCAGGGCGGTTATCCCAGTAGGCCATGGTTTGATCGAGTACACCCATGGTGCCTGCAATACAAAGTTCCACAATGCTGTTCTTAAGACGCATCATAATGGGTTGAGTTTCTGGGTCACCAAAACGGCAGTTAAATTCCAACACCTTAGGTGTGCCGTCGGTGGCGACCATGATGCCTGCGTACAGGAAACCCGTATACACATAACCATCGGCAGCCATGCCGTTAACGGTTGGCATAATAACTTCATCCATAATGCGCTGGTGTAGCGCTGCGTCTACCACGGGAGCAGGTGAGTAGGCGCCCATGCCGCCAGTATTAGGGCCTTGATCTCCATCGTCCCGTGCTTTGTGGTCTTGGCTAGAAGCCAGGGGCAGTACGTTTTTTCCATCGGCCATTACAATAAAGCTAGCTTCTTCGCCTACTAAAAATTCTTCAATGACTACGCGGTTGCCTGCGTCACCAAAAGCGTTGCCTGCAAGCATGTCTTTAACCGCTGCGCAGGCTTGCTCTATCGTGTCGGCTAAAATGACGCCTTTGCCTGCAGCTAAACCGTCTGCTTTAACAACAATGGGAGCACCTTGAGTCTCGATGTATTCAACAGCGGGCGCAATCTCTGTAAAGGTTTCGTATGCCGCTGTAGGAATGTCATGACGCTTGAGGAAGTCTTTAGCAAAGGCTTTAGACCCTTCAAGCTGCGCGGCGCCTTGGGTTGGCCCAAAAATGTCCATGTCTGCATCGCGGAATAGATCCACTACACCTGCAACTAGTGGCGCTTCTGGCCCTACAATTGTTAGGTCTACATTATTGCTCTTGGCAAAATCCAATAGACCTTCAATGTCCATCACATTAATGTCCACATTTTCGGTTTTGTTTTCTAAGGCGGTGCCAGCATTGCCTGGGGCTACGAATATTTTGTGCACACCACGGTTTTTAGAGGCTTGCCATGCGAGTGCATGCTCGCGACCACCGCCACCGATAATTAATACATTCATGTTCTTTCCTGTTGCGTAAGTTGCTACTTTATTTTGTCATTACCAATGCCCTGCACGGCTGCGCTCCTCGCAACGGCGAATTATGCTGAGTCTATCGGTGATGTTAATGACGGAAGTGGCGCATACCGGTAAATATCATGCTTATGTTGTGTTCATTGGCTGCGGCAATGATTTCATCATCCCGCATAGAACCACCGGGTTGAATAATGGCGCTAATGCCCGCTTCTGCAGCAGCATCGATGCCATCTCGGAAGGGGAAAAAGGCATCGGATGCCATTACTGAACCTTTTACTTCTAAGCCTTCATCACTTGCTTTGACACCAGCAATTTTAGCACTGTAAATTCGGCTCATTTGCCCTGCACCAACACCAATAGTCATGCCGTCTTTGCAATACACAATGGCATTAGATTTTACATATTTTGCTACTTTCCAAGCAAATTGTAGGTCGTGCATTTCTGCTTCAGTGGGCATACGCTCACTAACGATTTTTAGGTCGGCTTCAAGTATTTGGCCTAAGTCACGGTCTTGCACTAATAAGCCACCAGTGACGCGCTTGTAGTCTAGCTCTGCCACCCGTAAATGAGGTAAGTCGCCACAGCTTAGTACCCGAACATTGGGTTTGCGGGCTAAGGTTGCTTCTGCAGAAACGCTGACGCTTGGGGCAATAACCACTTCTACAAATTGCTGGTCGATAATGCGTTGAGCTGTGCCTGCATCCAGCTCACGGTTAAAGGCAATAATGCCCCCAAAGGCAGATGTGGAATCGGTGCTGTAGGCTTTTTCATAGGCTTCGGTGATGTTTTTACCCATGGCCACACCACAGGGGTTGGCGTGTTTAACGATGACACAAGCAGGGTCTTGGAAGGCTTTTACACATTCTATGGCGGCATCTGTATCGGCGATGTTGTTAAAAGAAAGCGCTTTACCTTGTACCTGGTGAGCCGTCGCTACACTGGCTTCTTTTGGTTCATGTTCAATATAGAAGGCGGCACTTTGATGTGGGTTTTCACCATAACGCATGTCCTGAACTTTTTTCAACTGAGTGTTAAATGTACGTGGGAATTTGGAGCTCGGATCTAGCTGAGCACCTAAATAATTAGCTATAGCGCCGTCATACATAGCTGTGTGTTCGAAGGCTTTACAGGCGAGATCTGTGCGTGTGGTTTGGCTTAGACCACCTGTGGCTGTGAGTTCTTCAAGGATGCCAGTGTAGTCACCAGAGTTAACCACGATTGCGACGTGTTTGTTGTTCTTCGCGGCCGAGCGCACCATGGTAGGGCCACCAATGTCGATGTTTTCGATGGCCATGTCTAAGGTGCAGTCATCACGTTCGATAGTAGTCTTAAAGGGATATAGATTCACTACCACTAGGTCAATCTCTTCGATGCCATGTTGCGCCATCACCGCATCGTCTTGGCCGCGGCGCCCTAAGATGCCACCGTGGATTTTTGGGTGTAATGTTTTCACTCGGCCGTCCATCATTTCTGGAAAACCGGTGTAATCAGACACTTCAACAGCAGCGATGCCCGCATCATTTAATAGTTTAAAGGTGCCTCCAGTGGAGAGGATTTCCACCCCAGATTGGCTCAGCTGTTGGGCGAATTCTACAATGCCCTGTTTGTCTGAAACGCTGATTAGGGCGCGGCGAATGGCGTGTGACATAATTCTATCCTTTTAACTGTGGAGTTTAGGGCTGTCTAAAGTAAATCGTACTGCTTTAATTTTTTGCGCAACGTGCCTCGGTTAAGGCCAAGTATCGCGGCCGCCTTAGACTGGTTATCCTGTGTGTGCTGCATGACGCACTCAAACAGTGGTGCTTCTACCTGTTGCATGAATAAATTATACAGTGCGCTAGTTTGCTGACCGTCGAGTTCGTTAAAATACTGAGTTAAAGATTGTTCAACACTTTGACGTAAAGACTGAGGTACTTGCCGCTGGTCGGCTTGGTGATCTTGGGCAACAGTTTGGTTGATGTCGGTGGCTTGGTGCATGCTGTTCATGGTGTTTTTGATGTTATAGCTCATAGTATTAAGCCGCCTGCTCTTCGGCGCTGGCAAAGTAGTGGTTTAAAAAGTCCAGTTGCTGCAGTTGGTTTTGTAATTGATTAAATGCTTTGCGCTGGGCAGGTTCTTGTTTCAGGTACCAGCCCACATGTTTGCGGGCAATACGTGGACCCATGACTTCCCCATACAGGCCATACAAACCATACAGGTGTTGCTGTAATACATGCCAAACTAGGTTGTTGCTGGGTTTTTTCAGCGGTATACCATGCTTAAGGTAATAGTGCACTTGTTGGAATAACCAAGGGTTGCCTTGTGCTCCTCTACCTATCATAAGGCCATCGGCACCAGTATGAGAGAGGACATTGGCAGCATCTTCTACGGTGTTGATGTCACCGTTAGCGATCACAGGGATATCTAGGGCCTGTTTAATGGCTGCTATAGTGTCGTATTCTACGTCCCCTTTAAATCCACAAGCACGGGTTCGGCCATGCACAGCAAGGGCTTGGATGCCTGCGTCTTGGGCAATATTGGCAATATCCAAACCATTACGTTGGTCAGTGCTCCAACCCGTACGAATCTTTAATGTTACGGGTACGTCTACGGCGGAAACCACAGCCTTTAGTATGTCTTTAACTAATTCTGGTTCCCGGAGCAAGGCTGAACCTGCGGCTTTTTTGAGTACCTTTTTCGCAGGGCAGCCCATATTAATATCTATAATTTGAGCCCCTAGCATCACATTAGCTTGGGCAGCGTGAGCCATTTGAGCCGGATCATTACCGGCAATTTGCACGCTAATAGGGGTGCTGTCATCAGCATGGGGTAGGCGTCGTTGAGACTTTTGTGTATGCCACAAGGAGGTGTCGGAAGTGAGCATTTCGGCAACCACTAACCCCGCACCCAGTTGACGGCATAAATGCCGAAATGGGCGGTCAGTAATGCCTGCCATGGGTGCCAAAATCAAGCCGTTTTCAAGCTGATGGGGACCAATGGCAAAGCCGTGAATAACGCTAGAGTAATTCATTACAAGTTAAAAAAATGCCTAAAATTTGCCAGAAATGAGTCTTTAAACTCAATCTAGCTATTGTACGAGTTGTACAAAAAATGTTCAATTAATAAGCGTGATAACAGTTAAAAATATTACCAAAATCACAGTAATAGTAAATATCTAGTGTTGGTGTGCTGGTAATGCAAGATATTGCCACAGAGCAATACTAATGATGCCTAACAAACATATACCAAGCCATTGGCGTACTACTTGGGGATCACGCTTAAGCATTTGCCGATGGAACTTAAGGCCTAACATGTGACCGCAGGCGGTAGGTATAAGTAAGGCGAGTGACCACTGCCATTGTAGATCCACCCCCGCGATGGCAAAGGCCAAAAGCTTGATCACGACGAGGATGAACCACAATACAAATAGGGTATCGCGATAGGCGGAGATGGCCATTTTTCGCACGGCTACGGCAACAATAAGGGGTGCGCCAATGAGTGAAGTGCCGCTAAAATAGCCACCTAAGATATAAAGTAAACGGTCTACCCATGGGGATTGACTGTTAATCTCCCATTTAATAATCCAAGTAACGGCGTAAAAACCGGTGATGGCATAGATAAAGATCACCATCCATTCGGTCGGCAAACTCAATAAACCAATGACACCTATGAGTTTGGGGATGATCATCCAAGTTAAGGATTCCCTCAGGAACTTACCATCTACGTGTTTGAAGCGTAAACCGGTGGTGATGCCAGAAAAAATGAGAAGGTGGGTGGCAACAATAGGTAAAAAGAACAAGGGTTGGTCTGCTACCAATAACATGAGCGGTAAGCCTAGGGCTGCACCACCAAAACCAAGGCCTGCACGCACGAAACCAGACCAAACAAAAATGGCACTAATAGCAACAAGCTGCGCAGTACTAAAATCCATGGTGTATTAGCGCTTTTGTCCGTCAATACGTACCCACTCGTCTTTAGTGACGACAGTGTGCATATCAAACCATGGCTCGTAAGCTTCTATAACGGCATTAGCCTGGTGTTCAAGAATACCAGACAAAGCAATTAAACCGGCTGGCTTGGTGAGTTCAGCCAGACGAGCGGCCATCTCGATTAGTGGGCCAGCTAGAATGTTGGCAAGTACCACATCTACGGCCTTGTTAGGGGCTTTTTCAGGCAAAAAAACGGGAATTTTTTCAGCTCCAATACCGTTGCGCTGGGCGTTGTCTATGGTGGCCGTTAACGCTTGGGTATCGTTGTCTACGCCAACCACGTGTTCCGCTCCCATAAGTATTGCGCTAATAGCTAAAATGCCGGAGCCACAACCGTAATCAATAACGGTTTTGTCTTGCCAGTCTTGCTGGGCAATCCACTGCAGGCATAATGCTGTGGTGGGGTGGCTGCCAGTGCCAAAGGCTAGGCCTGGATCCAGCATAAGGTTGGCGGCCGTCGGGTCTGGTGCAGGTTTCCAGCTTGGGCAAACCCAAAGGCGTTGGCCAAATTGAATGGGTTCAAAACGATCCATCCATTCTCTTTCCCAATCTTTGTCTTCTAGAATCTCCAGTTTGTGGCTTGGAAATGTAGTATTTGGAAAAGCTTCTTGCCAACCGTTGCCTAAGTAATCTAGCAGTACATCACCGTCTGTGTCGGCTTCAAATAAACCCATCACGCGAGTATCTTGCCACAAAGGTGTAGTGCCTTTAATTGGCTCAAATACGGGTTGGTCCGCTCCATCCAGCATGCTAACAGCGCCGGCACCGCATAGCAGTAGCATGTCCTCTAAAAATTCAGAGTTTTCAGGAGTAGAAGATAAGGTAATTTGAACCCAAGGCATTTTTTGATATCTCTAAGCTATTGCACTTAATATTTTGGCGTTAAAAAAGGGCTCAAGCTTGTCATTTACTTAATGTAAACTCCTCGCTTTCGCCCTCTTTTGCCTTGACCTATGGGTGCTTATGACGCTTGCAATGGTCACATCAGCGACCTTAGTTAGATCTTGGCTTGGGATAGACACAGAAGCAAGGCTTAGAGGCCTAACTTCTTCTCTAGGTAGTGGATATTGACGCCTCCTTCAGCAAAAAGAGCATCTCGCACAATTTCTTTTTGTAGAGGGATATTGGTTTTAATGCCATCGATAATCATTTCATCCAAAGCCACTTCCATGCGTTTTAACGCTTCTTTTCGTGTAGGTGCATGGGTGATAACTTTAGCAATCATTGAATCGTAGAAGGGCGGCACGGTGTAACCACTGTAGATGTGTGAATCTACCCGCACACCTAAACCACCTGGGGCGTGAAACTGAGTCACTTTACCCGGGCTTGGCATAAAGGTCTTAGCATCTTCTGCGTTGATGCGACATTCGAAGGCATGACCTTCAATAACCACATCTTCTTGCTTCACTGACAGTGGAAAACCGCTAGCAATGCGCAACTGTTCTTTGATGATGTCTACGCCAGTGATCATTTCTGTCACAGGATGCTCCACCTGAACACGGGTGTTCATTTCTATGAAGTAGAAACCACCGTCTTCATACAAGAATTCAAACGTGCCCGCACCACGGTAACCAATTTCAAGACAGGCATCAGTACAGCTCTTAAGTACTTGGGCTCGGGCTGTTGCGTCCATGTGTGGCGCAGGAGCTTCTTCAACCACTTTTTGATGGCGACGCTGCATAGAACAATCACGATCATACAGGTGGATTACACCACCTTGGCCATCGGCCAGAATTTGTACTTCTACATGGCGTGGGTTCTCTAGGAACTTTTCCATATACACGACGTCGTTACCAAAAGCGCCTTTGGCTTCTGCTTTGGTTACGAAAATGGAATTGATAAGGGCTGCTTCACTGTGCACAACACGCATGCCGCGGCCGCCACCGCCCGCCGATGCTTTAATAATCACAGGGTAGCCAATTTGCTTGGCAATGCGCATGGTACGCTCTGCGTCATCGTCTAGGGGGCCGTCAGAGCCTGGTACTGTGGGCACGCCTGATTGCTGCATGGCTTTGATAGCGGCAACTTTATCACCCATTATGCGAATGGTGGCTGCAGTTGGTCCAATAAAGGTAAAACCACTACTTTCTACCATTTCTGCAAAGTCTGCATTTTCTGCTAAGAAACCATAGCCTGGGTGGATACCCGTGGCATCTGTGACTTCTGCAGCAGATAAAATACGTGGAATGTTTAAATAGCTTTCGGTAGACGAGTTTGGGCCGATACATACTGCTTCATCAGCTAAACGCACGTGCATTAAGTCTTTGTCTGCTGTGGAGTGAACCGCTACGGTCTTAATGCCTAATTCTTTACAGGCTCGTAAAATACGTAGGGCAATTTCTCCACGGTTAGCAATAACAACTTTTTCTAACATAGGGTGCTCCGGCCTTAGGCGATGGTGACCAGAGGTTGATCAAATTCAACAGCTTCGCCGTCTTCAACCAAGATAGCGGTAATGGTACCGGACTTGTCAGCTTCAATTTGGTTCATCATTTTCATAGCTTCGATGATACAAATGACGTCACCTTCTTTAACTGTTTGGCCTACTTCAGAAAATGCTGGTGCACCTGGTGATGGGCAGCGATAAAAGGTGCCAACCATAGGCGATGCCACAGCGTGCCCGCTGATTTCTGGTGTGCTTGGTGCAGCAGCAACCGGCGCCGCAACTGCCGCAACTGGAGCAGCCTGCATCACTGGAGCGGCTTGCATGACTGGCGCAGCGGCAGCCATCATCATCGCCGACGAGGCGCGGCTAATACGTACGGACTCTTCACCTTCTTTGATTTCAATTTCGTTAATGTCAGACTCTTCTAGCAACTCGATGAGTTTTTTAACTTTACGAATATCCATGGGATCTCTCTATAAATTTTGCAATGATAATTAACTGCTCAAACGGCCAATGGCGGCGTCTATAGCAAAATGGTAGCCGTCAGCACCTAGGCCGCAGATTACGCCCTCGGCAATGTCAGATAAATAAGAATGATGGCGAAAAGTTTCGCGCTGATGCACATTGCTTAAATGTACTTCAATAAAAGGGATGTTCACTCCAAGCATTGCATCACGAAGTGCTACACTAGTATGTGTATAAGCAGCGGGGTTAATAATGATAAATTGCACGCCCTGTTCAGGTGCTTGATGTACCGCTTCTACGAGTTCGTGCTCGGCGTTACTTTGTGTGCAGTCTAAAGATACACCAGCTTGCTGGCATTGAGAATGGCATTGAGACTCTATTTGCGCCAAGGTTAGAGTGCCGTAAATGCCAGGTTCTCTTTTACCAAGGAGGTTAAGGTTGGGGCCATTAAGTAGCAGAATCTGTGCCATTAAATACTTTCCATTGCTGCAACAAATTAATGAAGTTGATGGAAGATGATAGCAGGTTGGTAGGATTTTGCCGAAGTTTTTGTACTTTATTTAGTCCTAGAGGAGTCTTCTCGCGTCTGTTACTCTTAAGGGTGTAAATTATTTCGGATTCAATTTTATGACCTTGCCATACCTCCAACCTCTATTCAGACCTCGGGCTGTTATTGCGGTAAATGTGTTTTTAATGCTTACAGCCTGCGCTACCCAGCCACCAATTAGCTCTGAGGCAGTTCCTGTTGTAAACGATCAGGTTGTAGATAGGTCCTTAATACCAACCTCAGAACTGTCTTTAACCACGCCGTCAGAACTGTCTTTAACCACGCCGTCAGAACTGACTTTAACCACGCCGTCCAATATCAAACCAGTGGTACCGGTTGTTTCTGTAGCTAATAAAACCACGCCTGTGGCTGTGCAATCTAGTAACAAGCCTACTGATAGCATTGCTTTTTGGTTAGGCGAAGCCGGTTGGGCCTTTGAGCAAGATAAATTAACCACTCCTACGGGTGAAAGTGCATACTATTATTTAACTAGAGTGTTAACGAAAGAACCTCGTAACCCTCAAGCATTAGCAGCCTTGGAAAAAATCGTTCAGCGCTATTATGAATTATTACAAGCTAGCCTTACCAACGGTAAGGTGCAGCAAGCACGAGTTTTTTTGTCTCGAGCTAAAAAGGTCATGCCTAAGCATGGCCAGTTAACTACTATGAGAAAGTTGATAGAGAGCCATGCCGTTAAGCCGCAAGTGGCGGTGGGGGGTGGGCCAGAAACCGCAGTACCGGTCATGCGTAACCAAAAGCTACTTTTACCGACTACGCTTATAGATCAGCAGGATGATCGACTAGCTCAGTGGTTAGTGGTGGTGGCGCAAAAAGCCCAAAATTTGCAGGCCACTATGCTGATTGTGGCACCTAAGGACGTTCAGGCGCGCTGGGTATATCAAACCATGAATAGTGCAGATCCAGAGCAACGAATTAGGGCTAATATTAAACATAGTCAGCCGGCACGTTTAGAGGTTAACTACCTTGCTCGCAAAGATGAACTTCAAGCTTACTCCAACTAACACCATATAAGTTCGAGTTCTAGGGGCGATATGAAAGACTATATACAAGGCAATACACAAAGCAATACACAAAGGAATTAACGATGCCGAATATTAAGCAGGGATTACTCAATATTAAAGAAGATTATGTTGATGGGCGGCACTGGATTGTTAGGGCTGCTGGCGCTCTTTTGTTGGTATATTTATTAATGGCGTCGATATTAGGCTTTTATTGGAATAGCGAACCTGATGTTTCACCACTACCAAACTCCCAGACCGTAACAGGAGCAGCCACCACTAAAGCTCTACTGCATCTGGCTAACACCTTAATGGATAAACCTGGTGGTTATCTCTCGAACGATGTTTCCCTGCCGGGGGTGTGGATGGATAATATTCCTAACTGGGAATACGGCGTGTTAATTCAAGTGCGTGATTTATCCCGGGCGATGCGCAAAGATTTTAGCCGTTCTCAATCGCAGTCTACTGAAGATATGGATCTGGCTATTGCAGAACCACAATTTAACTTTGACAGCGAAAGCTGGATGTTGCCGTCAAGTGAAGGCGAATATCGTACTGGTGCCGATGCACTCATACGTTACTTGGATCGGCTGGCAGATCAGCAACAAAGTCAGGCGCAGTTTTATGCCCGTGCAGATAACTTAACGCGCTGGCTAGGCGATGTAGAAACCCGTTTGGGCAGCTTGTCGCAACGCCTTAGTGCTAGTGTAGGCCAAAAACGTTTAAATACAGACTTGGCGGGAGATGCTTCAGCAACGCAATCGACCACTGCCGCCACTGAACTAGAAATTAAAACACCCTGGTCAGAAATCGATGATGTGTTTTATGAGGCGCGTGGCGCCAGTTGGGCATTGATTCAACTATTTCGTGCCGTCGAGATAGACTTTAAGTCAGTGTTAGAAAAGAAAAATGCGTTGGTGAGTTTGCGGCAAATTATACGTGAGTTGGAGGCGACCCAAGAAACCTTATGGAGCCCTATGGTTATGAATGGCTCAGGCTTTGGTTTGGTGGCTAACCACTCTTTAGTAATGGCGTCTTATATAGCTCGTGCCAACGCGGCTATCATAGACTTAAGGGGGTTGTTAACTCAAGGTTGAGCTGTAAATTGCCTCATCGCAAACGCAGTGAGGCAATCGTGAAGAACTTAGCCTTTGTAAGCAGCAGCGGCCACTTGGATTTTGGCCTTGGCAGACTCTACGCCTTCCCAGCTTTCAACCTTAACCCACTTACCTTTTTCTAGGTTCTTGTAGTTTTCAAAGAACTCTTTGATTTGGTTACGTAATATTTCTGGTAAGTCGGTAATGTCCTGCACGTCGTTGTATGCTTGTGTTAGCTTTTCATGAGGTACAGCTAGAAGCTTAGCGTCTTCGCCAGCTTCATCAGTCATGTTCAAAACGCCCACTGGGCGACAACGGATAACACTGCCTGGTACAACAGGGTTAGGCGTAACAACTAATACGTCTAGAGCATCGCCATCGTCGGCAAGGGTGTTGTTTATGTAGCCGTAGTTGGCTGGGTAAAACATTGGTGAAGCCATGAATCGGTCAACAAATAAAGCATCTGTGTGTTTGTCAATTTCGTACTTAACGGGGCTGCTGTTGGCTGGAATTTCAATCACAACGTAGATGTCGTTAGGTAAATCTTTACCGGCTGGGATGTTTTGGTAGCTCATGATCTAGTCTGATCCTAATAATGGTTAATAACGGTATGATAACTAATATAGTACCCAATATGGCAATTAGGCTTGGTGGTAACGATTGACTCGCTCAACTTCTTCTTTGGAACCTAAAATCACCGGCACACGTTGGTGAATATGGTGAGGTTCTACGTCCATGATAGGTTTCTGGGTATCGCTGGAGGCGCCACCAGCTTGCTCAATTAGGAAGCTCATGGGGTTGCCTTCGTACATTAAGCGTAGTTTGCCAGCTTTACTTGGGTCACGGCTGTCATAGGGGTACATAAATACGCCACCACGGGTCAAAATTCGGTGTACTTCAGCTACCATGGAAGCAATCCAACGCATGTTGAACCGCTTGCCTAAAGGGCCGTCCTCGCCCAGCAACAAGTCATTGACGTAGGTTTGCATGGGTGCTTGCCAAAAGCGTTGATTTGACATGTTGATAGCAAATTCTTCTGTACTTTCAGGTACTTGAATTTGGTCTTCTGTTTGGTAAAAAACGCCATCAGCGCCTAAGTTATACATAGCCACACCATTACCTGTAGTGATGGCAAGAATTACAGAAGGTCCATACAAAACATAGCCTGCAGCTATCTGTCTACGACCTGCCTGCAAAAAACTATCTGTGGTGACTTCTGTGCAATCATCGGGCAAAGCTAGCACAGAAAAAATGGTGCCTACGGTAACGTTAATATCGATATTTGAACTGCCGTCTAATGGGTCAAATGTGACAAGGTACTGGCCATCTGCATTGCCCGCAATAGCATCATCTTCTTCCTCGGACGCAATGCCGGCAACGTTACGATTAGCCAGCAAGGCTTGCTTTAGTAAATCGTTGGAAATAACGTCTAGTTTTTTCTGTATTTCACCTTGAACATTTTCTTGTTCAGCAGACCCATATAGGCCACTTAAGGCACCACCACGCAGGCGTTCGGCAATGTTTTTACAGGTGGTGGTTATAGAGTCAACTACGGAGACAAGTTGTGGGTCAACTTGGGCTTGCTCAAAGGCTTGATTGAGGCTCAACATGAGATTTTTAGAGGTGTCCATTCTGGCGTATAAAATGTGAGCGTAATTATATGTTACTTACCACAAAAAGTCTTGTGGCTTAAGTCTAATTTGCTGCCCTTTTATGCAGTTCTAGTAGCTATCGTAATTTGCCTCCATGGCCGGTGGTAGCTTATACGCTTTTAGCTGGTACAATGATGTTGAAACTCACTTTTTATACAAGTTTATGAATCAAACAGACGCTCCTGTGCCATCTCTTTCAAGGGCACCTTATAAGGTAACTTTGGCCATTACTGGTGCTTCAGGCGTTCAGTACGGCTTGCGTTTATTGCAATGTCTGCTGGTGGCTCAGTGTGAAGTATCGCTAATGGTCTCTGCGGCAGCACAGGTGGTGCTGGTGACGGAAACAGACCTTAAAGTGCCCTCAGCAACGGCGGCGATGCAGGCCTTTTTTAGTGAGTTGTATGGAGCGAAGGCGGGCCAGTTACGAGTGTTTGCTAAGCAGCAATGGATGGCTCCTGTGGCATCTGGCTCTGGTGGTGGCGACGCTATGGTGGTGTGCCCGTGCAGTACTGGTAGTTTGTCGGCAATCGCTTGTGGGGCAAGTAATAATCTTATTGAGCGTGCAGCAGACGTACATTTAAAAGAGCGCCGTAAATTGATTCTGGTGCCACGAGAAGCGCCTTATTCAGAAATTCACCTTGAGCATATGCTTAAATTAACGCGCATGGGTGCGGTGGTTATTCCTGCCAGCCCTGGGTTTTATAATCATCCGCAAAGTGTGGCAGATATGGTGGATTTTGTGGTGGCGCGAATTATGTCGCAACTTGGTTTGCCACAGACATTAGTGCCTGCGTGGGGAGAATAGAAAAATTCCAGTAATTGCGCTGGTTTTTACTCTATTTGACTTCAATTCGAGCTATAATGTGTGCGCTAGTATTTTTACAGTTTTTAAGAGATTTTTGTCATGTCTGTCGCTGATTACATGCAACAATTAGGTGCCCAAGCTAAAGCCGCTTCCGCGGTTTTGGCGACAGCGCCGACGGTGGCAAAAAACAATGCACTTTTAGCTATGGCTAGCGCTCTAAACTCTGCGAGATCTGCCCTATTAGCAGCTAATGAAAAAGATTTAGCTGCTGGCCGGGATAACGGTTTAGATAACGCTATGCTGGACCGCCTTAGGGTCACAGACGAAGGCATTGACGCCATGATGTTAGGCTTGCGGCAGGTTGCAGAGCTGGCCGACCCTGTAGGCGA
>Ga0115003_10000226_pt1 | contig 47620 bp, 38 predicted proteins | sample ArcticOcean_MG_C_7_FD_88736 | JGI IMG/M metagenome (GOLD analysis project Ga0115003, IMG submission 88736) | Marine microbial communities from western Arctic Ocean - ArcticOcean_MG_CB11_88 | ecosystem: Environmental > Aquatic > Marine > Oceanic | place: Arctic Ocean: Canada Basin | collected...
TCATGGCCTCGAGCGACAACCACACGTCAAGGCCCGGCACTGGCTACAAAGAATACGGGCGCATCTACAACACCGAAGCGCTCCTCACCGAGGCGGGCGAGCGAACTCTTGGCGATCTGCTCCCGGTCGCGCCCAAAGAGCCCGGGCCCTACAGCGAAGTGTTCGATCCCGATACCTTTGGCGGCGCGTTCTTCAATTTGCGTGAAAGCGAACGCGGCTCGTCCTTCTTTCTCACCGGTGGCTTGATCGCAGTTCATTCACCTGGTCGCGGCCGCGACGAGATCTGGCAGGCCATGGAGCAGCGCGAGGTCTACGGCACCAGCGGCCCGCGTATCTTGCTTTGGTTCGACCTCTTGAATGCGCCCGGGATCCGCGGCGGACGACTGCCGATGGGGGGCACTGCTGAACTCAGCCAGGCACCCATCTTCCAAGTCCGCGCGACAGGTTCGTTCGTACAGAAGCCCGGCTGCCCGGAAGAATCCCAGGTGGCACTTGGCGAAGAGGGCATCGAACGACTTTGTCGCGGTGACTGTTACAACCCCGACGACGAACGGCGGGGAATCTCGCGGATCGAAGTCGTACGCATCCGACCACAAATCGAACAGGACGAACCCATCGACCCTTTGATCGAAGACGCGTGGCGTGTGTTCCAATGCGACCCCGACCCGGCAGGTTGTTCGGTCAGTTTCACCGACCCCGAATTCGAAACCTCAGGACGCGACGTGATCTACTACGCGCGCGCGATCGAAGCACCCTCGATGGCAGTCAATGCGGGTGGACTCCGCTGCGTATACAACGACAAGGGTGAATGTCTCGAGACCAACGCATGCCCGGGCAGCACCCCGGCCAGCGACGAATGCATGTCGGAAACCGAACAGCGCGCATGGTCATCGCCCATCACGGTGGGTTGGGCGCAATAGCGGAGAATGCAGCTCTTCTTATTCGAGGGCGCGCACAACGGGTTTGGCTCGACCCTGAATTCGTTGGGCATTTGCGCGGGGTAGCGCGCTCGCGAGTCGTTGCTTGACGTCGACATGCTGATCCGCACTTGCGAGGTTTGTCCATTCCATCGGATCGCTCTCATGGTCGTAGAGTTCTTCCGAACCGTCTTCGTAGCGGATGTAGCGCCAGCGTTCGTCCCGCGCAGTGTGGTTGCCTGCCCCGTAGGTCGTAATGCTGGGCCACGGCCAGTCGTGGTTTGGGTCTTCGAGTAAGGGTGCAAGGCTGCGACCTTCGATCTGCTCTTTGGGTGCGATGAGCCCGGTCAGTTGGGCAAGCGTCGGATACACGTCGAGCAAGTTCACCGGCGCGTTCGAGTCTGCGCCGATCGCTACACCTGGGCCCGCGAACACGAGGTTCACTCGGGTCGCGCGCTCCCAGAGTGTGAACTTCGACCAGTGCTTCTTTTCACCAAATTGCCAACCGTGATCCGACCACAGAACGACAATGGTGTTGTCCGCATAGCCGCTGTTTTCGAGACCTTCGAGTAGACGTCCAACGCAATCGTCCGCAAACGTCGTCGCGGCAAGGTAGGCTTGGATGGCCGTCGCCCATTGCCCGTGGCTCGTGATCGCATCATGGCGCGCCTCGCCCACACCCATGTTCCGACCCGCGAGTGGAACGTCGGCGAGGTCATCTTCTTTGAGAGCCGGCAATTGGATTTCGTCGAGGGGGTACATGTCGAAGTACGACTGCGGCGCATAAAAGGGAAGGTGAGGCCGGATGATCCCCGCGGCGACAAAGAAGGGCTCTTTGATTTGGCCACTTTGAAACTGGTCGCGCACCCAGTTCACCATGCGGCCATCCGACATGTCGTCCAGCGTGATGTACGACGCCATCGGGCCCCAATCCCAAAAGCCTTTCGCTCCTTGCCCCCAGTCCGCCATCGGCTTTGGCCGTGCGCGATCTTTGGGTTCTTTGTAATGATCGTTTTCTTTTGACGGGAAGTACGTATCGAAGCCGCGACCCTTGAGCTCACTCTTGTGGTGATGACCGTGAAAGAGCTTGCCCGCGCCAACGACCTGATAGCCAGCTTGCTGAAACAACTCGGGCAAGATCACGGCGTTGTTCAACACGGGGTTGTCGGTGAACGTGTCTGCGTTTTCGTAGTTGCCCGACGTGCTGGGGCGTATCGAAGTCATGATGGCCGCGCGCGAAGGGCCGCACGTCGGTGCCGCAGCGTGGGCGTTCGAAAATGAAACGCCGCGCGCTGCCAGCGCGTCAATATTTGGTGTCTTGGCCTGAGGGTGACCGCCGAGTTGCGACGTCCAGTCGTTCAAGTCGTCCACGGCAATAAACAAAACGTTGGGGGGCTTCACGGCGGCGGGTTCACCGCCGCACGCCAGTACGAGCGTGATGAGTCCGAACAACGCCGTGACTGAACGAGATCGCAGCATCAACCCATGACCCGCAACTTGCTCACTAGAACTTCCTTCGCATTTCATACGCAAGCCAACCCAAAGGCATTAGTTGATTTCGATCCGGCTTACCGAACGTGCGTCTTCCCAATGGCTGCTCAAGTTCCGCTGAAAGTAGGGCGGTCGTTCCTTGAGCGTTTCGGTTGCGAGCCAAAGCCGCTTCAAATGTCGAACGAGGCCCGCTTCACGATCGTCTTCGTACGCTTCGCGCGCGTGGAGGACGTGATAGTTGTTGATGAACTGCATGTCCCCCGGCTCCAAATCCATGAAGACGTTGTAACTGCGGTCCTGGGTCATCTCGTCTACACGCTGCATCGCGCGCTCAGCAACTTCAACGATCTTCGGCGCGTCCGCGTGTCGTTGTGAAGCCAGGATGTAGGGCCGAATGTAACGGACGAACAAGCGCCCATTCCATTCGGTAAAGACCGGCATCTCATACCAAGGCTTTGCCCCTTCGGGCTCTGCACCTCGGAAGTCGTACGGTTGTTTTTCGTAGAGGGCCGCAGCGAGTTCGGGCTCTTCTCGAACGAGGTCGTTGTGGATCGACACCGCGTTGGCGACCGTCGACGCGCCGCCACTCTTTGATGTCTGCAAACAGAGGAGACCCACAAGATCTGAACCATCGGAGTGATAGGGGAATGCGATCTTGCCGATCTCGTTGCCGCGCGACGTCGGGTCCGCGGGGTCGATCCCCTGGTCGGTCACATCTCCGAGTACATGCCCGTACTGGTTCTGCGGCCACGGAGCGCCGAGGTGCATCCCGATGCCCCAGTAGATCATTTCGATTTCTTCGCGCGAGTAACGCGCGCGATCGATTCCCCGCAGCAAGACAAAGCCGCGCCCGTTGATGAGATCTTCTTCGAATGAACGGACCCGCTTGATCAGCGTGGGAAGCGGGAAGTCGTCTCTGGAAACCTGCATGACGTCGCGGCTCTTCTCGAGCGCTTTGCGCAATGCGGCGTCGATCTCGTCACACTCGCTTTCGTTGAAACATTCGATCCATTGCGATTCGTCAGCGACGTCTTTGGCGCGCCATTCAGAGGCAGGCTCGAGAAGGTTGAGTTCAGTCATTGGCGAAGTCCTTGCGCCCGTGGGGGCGTGGCGAACGGAAACAGTAAAACAGTTGATTCACCAACGCGACGCGGCGTAAGCTGTTCGGGCCTATTCCTGCAAAGCAAAAGGAGCTCAACGTGCTCGACTTATGGATCCGAGGTGGAACAATTATCGACGGCACGGGCGCTCCCCGCTTTACAGCCGACATCGGCGTGCGCGACGGCAAGATCGTGCAGCTTGGCGCAAGCGACGAACCGGCAACTCGCGAAATCAACGCGGCGGGTTTGCTCGTGACCCCAGGCTGGGTCGACGTCCACACGCACTACGACGGCCAAGTGACTTGGGACCCCTACCTCACACCTTCGTGCTGGCACGGGGTGACCACGGTGGTCATGGGCAACTGCGGTGTCGGGTTCGCTCCCGCACAGCCCGACCAACACGAGTGGCTGATTAGTTTGATGGAAGGCGTTGAAGACATCCCGGGCACGGCGCTCGCCGAAGGGATCAAGTGGGACTGGGAAAGTTTTCCGGAATATCTCGACGCCATCGACAGGAGCCCGCATGCAATCGACGTCGTTGCGCAAGTTCCGCACGGTGCACTTCGCGCGTACGTGATGGGCGAGCGCGGCGCTGACCACAACGAGATCCCGACTTCCGAAGAAATCGAAACCATGGGTCGCCTTGTGCGGGAAGCGATCGAGGCCGGGGCGCGAGGTTTCACGAGTTCGCGCACCAAGAACCACCGTACCCGAGACGGTGAATTTACGCCGAGCCTCACCGCGGAACACGCTGAGATGATCGGCATCGCAAAGGCGATGGGCGAAGGTGGCAAGGGCGTGTTTGAAATTGTTGCCGACTTCAAAGACCTCGAAAGTGAATTTGAATTGCTGCGCGAAATGGTCGAGGTATCGGGACGACCGATGTCGATCTCGATCGCGCAGAACGACTACGTGCCAGACCAATGGCGACGCTTGCTTGAACTCATCGATCAGGCAGTGGCAGAGGGTTTGCCGATGAAGGGACAAGTTCCGCCACGGGCGATCGGTTTGTTGCTCGGCCTGCAAGCGACCATGCATCCCTTCGTCGCAAGCGCGACGTATAGCCAGATCGCAGAACTGCCCCTCGAAGAACGCATCGCGAGGCTTCGCGATCCAGAAACGAAGGCGAAGATCCTTTTGGAGCCAAGCCCACCCGGGCTCGCCGAAGTGACGTCGAACTTTGGTCGCATCTTTGAACTCGGCAACCCACCCAACTACGAGCCCGCTCCCGAGGACAGCATCGCGGCGCGTGCCGAAGCGTTGGGCATTGGGGCAAACGAACTCGCCTATGACTTGATGCTCCAAGATGGCGGGCGCGCGCTTCTGTATAGAACCTTCCTCAACTACACCGACTTCAATCTCGACGTGAGTTTCGAAATGCTGCAAAGCCCCAACACTGTGCCGGGCCTTGGCGACGCGGGAGCCCACTGCGGAATGATCTGCGACGGCAGCTTCCCAACGTTTCTCATGCTCCACTATGGGCGCGACCGCACCCGCGGTGAACGGCGCGAACTCGAATGGCTCGTGAAGCGGCAAACGTCAGACACCGCAGAACTCATCGGGCTTCGCGACCGAGGAACCATCGAAGCGGGCAAACGAGCCGATCTCAACCTGATCGACTGGCAAGCGCTTCAACTTCGACCACCAGAGATTCTTTTCGACTTGCCCGCAGGCGGCAAACGGCTGGTTCAACGGGTAGACGGTTATCGCGCGACGTTGGTCGCGGGCGTAACCGTTTGCGAAGACGGCGAACCTACGGGGGCCTTTCCGGGCAAGCTCGTGCGTCACGAGAGCGGCGCATAAAACCGAAGATTCGGCGCATTTGCCTTGGGGCGCATGTTTGCGACCATGACGACCTCGTTCTCTCAATAACGATCGGAGTTCCGATGTCTGCTGCCCTTGAAAATGAATTCGAAACCATTTCCGTTGTGCCCATGAGCCCAACGATCGGCGCGGAAATCGGCGGCGTGCGGATGAGTGGCGACGTCACGGACGAGCAAATCGCGGAGATCCGCCAGGCACTACTCGACTGGAAGGTGATCTTCTTTCGGGATCAGGCCATGACCGACGATGAGCACGTGGCATTCGGGCGCCGCTTTGGCGAACTCGAAATTCATCCCTTCGGTTCGAACCATAAGACTCATCCCGAGATCCTCATCATCCATCATGCCGAGGATTCAAAGGCGGGGCAGAACGGTTGGCATAGCGATGTGACTTGGCGCGATGAACCTTCACTCGGTTCGATCTTACGCGGCAAGATCATCCCCGACGTGGGGGGTGACACCCTCTTCGTTGACATGTACGCCGCGTACGATGCACTGTCGGACGCCATCAAGGAACGCATCGACAACGCTACGGCGGAGCATAGTTTCATCGGCCCCTTCGGCGGCAGGATGGACGCCGAAGAAAAGGCCAAAATGCTCGCGAAGTATCCGCCGGCCCATCATCCCGTCGTGCGCACCCACCCCGAAACCGGACGTAGGGCTCTGTACGTAAACGCATCTTTCACAACCCATATCCTCAATATGGAAAAGGAAGAAAGCGACCGCTTGTTACGGCGCCTGTATCGCCAAGCAACCGTGCCCGAATTTCAGTGTCGCTTCCGTTGGCAAACGGACTCTGTCGCATTCTGGGACAATCGCGCTGTGCAGCACTACGCGGCCTTCGACTACCCGGGCCACGTTCGCCGCGTTCAGCGCGTGACCGTCATTGGCAACAAGCCGTACTAGACATTCCATCGAAACGTAAGCGCAACACATTTGCCTTGCATCGCGGCGACCGCTCGCAATTGGCCGATTGAGACGCGCCGAAACCGAGCATGACGTCACTGGGGTCCGTTACACTACGGCGCTCTCAAGAGGCCCCCTCAATGAAATTTTCTTATGCGCAAGCGATGTGTGACCCGAGCTTCCACCTTCCGATGGCGATCGAAGCTGAAAAGGCTGGCTATCACGGCATGGTTGTTCCCGACAACCTCGGGTACCCGGGACCGTCCAAGGTCAAGTACCCCTACACCGCAGACGGTGACAATTCGTTTCTCGAAGGCAAGCCGTTCATCGAGCCCTTCATTTTAATTTCAGCAATGGCCGCCGTGACGACCACGCTCCGCTTTTGCACCCTCGTTGTGAAGCTTCCCGTTCGCCAGCCCTACATCGTCGCCAAGCAGGCAACTTCGCTCGCCGTCATTTCGAACAACCGCTTTCATTTTGGCGTTGGGCTCAGTCCTTGGCCCGAAGACTTCGCGGTGACGGGGCAAGACTGGAAGAGCCGCGGCAAGCGCATGGACGAAATGATCGACATCTTGCGCGGCCTCGAAACCGGCGAGTTCTTCGAGTTCCACAGCGAACACTACGACATCCAACCGATCAAGATGTGCCCGACCCCCACAGAGCCAATTCCAATTTTGATCGGCGGCCACGCAGAGCCTGCACTCAAACGCGCCGCCCGCACGGGCGATGGTTGGATGCATGCAGGCGGCGACCCCGCTGAACTGCCCAGCTACATCGCGCGCCTTCACGCGCTGCGCAAAGAATACGGTCGCGACCACTTGCCCTTCGAGATTCACGCCATCTCGCCAGACGCGTTTACGGTGGACGGCGTGCATCGCCTTCAAGACATGGGGATCACCAACCTCATTGTTGGCTTCGCGAACGCCTATCGAAAAGAAGCCGACACCCAGACCCTCGAACAAAAGAGAGACCTGCTAAAGGGCTTCGCCGACAAAGTCATTTCCAAGGTCTAAATTCCGTGCACTCGATGTAGCGCATGAATCAAGGAGACGACATGCAGACAAGAAAACTCGCCGGCTTGGAAGTTTCGGCGATTGGTATTGGGTGCATGAGCATGTCCCAAGCCTACGGGAAACCCGACCCCGAAGAATCTGAACGCACCCTTCTTCATGCTCTCGACGTCGGGTACACGTTCTTCGACACCGCGAGCGTCTACGGTCTCGGCCACAACGAAAAGCTCATCGGTAGAGTTCTCGGGAAGCGACGCAGTGAGTTCGTGTTGGCGAGCAAGTGCGGCATCGTGGTCGATGACAAGGGCAAGCGCGGCATTGACGGCTCCCCGGCCGCGATCCAGAAGACGTGCGATGAGAGTCTCGCAAACCTGCAAACCGACATGATCGACCTCTATTACCTGCACCGCCGCGACTTCAATGTCCCAATCGAAGAAAGTGTCGGTGCACTCGGGCGTCTCGTCGAGCAAGGCAAGGTTCGACACATTGGCCTTTCGGAAATGTCGTCTTCGACAATTCGCAAAGCCCATGCGGAGCACCCCATTACCGCAGTTCAGTCCGAGTATTCACTTTGGACACGAGAGCCCGAAGCCAAAGTCCTCGGGACTTGCAACGAACTGGAAATCGGCTTCGTGCCCTTTTCGCCGCTGGGGCGCGCCTTTTTGTGCGGCACAATCGAGAGCCGCGACGACCTGGCTCCGCGAGACCTGCGCAGCACGATGCCGCGCTTTCTCGAAGAGAACCTCGCAAAGAACGTGCTGCTCTTAAGCGACCTTCGCGCGATGGCACAGAAGTATGAATGCACGCCCGGACAGATCGCACTCGCGTGGTTGCTTGCGCAAGGCGACGGCATCGTTCCGATCCCCGGCACAAAACATTCGCAGTTCGCCGAAGAAAATGCGGGAGCAGACCAAATCGAACTTTCGAGCGAAGACATTGAACGCATCGGCGCGATCATCAATTCGGAAACCGTCGCCGGCCCGCGTTACGCAGAGAGCCAGTCGCTTTCACTCGACCCCGAAGAAGAAGAATAGGAAGAAGACGAAGATCAGGAGAGCAAAAAATGAAGCTTTACGACAGCAACACGGCCCCCAACCCTCGGCGCCTTCGAATTTTCATTGCCGAAAAGGGCATCGAGATTCCGACGGAGCAAGTCGACATCGGAAACCTCGCGACGCGATCCCCCGAGTTCCTCGCCATCAACCCCCTCGGCCGAGTCCCCGTCCTGGAATTGGATGACGGTTCTCGCATCGCGGAGTCGATCGCAATCTGCCGCTACCTCGAAGCGCTACATCCAGAACCCGCGCTCTTCGGCACCACCCCGAACGAAGTCGGCCTGACCGAGATGTGGATTCATCGCGTCGAGTACGAACTCGCGCAAAACGTCTTTCACTGTTTTCAAAACACCCACGACTACATGAAGGATCGACAGCAGCAAGTCCCCGAATTCGGCGACCTTTGCCGCGACCGCGCGAACGAGTTCTGCGGTCTCCTCAACGAACGTTTAGGCGAAGCGCAGTTCATTGGCGGCGACCACTATTCGATGGCCGACATCTCGGCACAGATGTCGCTCGACTTCGGCAAGGTCGTGAAGGTGCGTGCGGCGGAGAACCACACGAACCTTCAGCGATGGCACAAAGAAGTGTCGACGCGCCCAAGCGCTTCTGCGTAGTACCGCGTAGTACCGCGTTAGATCGCTTTTCGTTTTTCTGGCGTTTTCGCTCAGGCGGAGTTCAGTCGGTAGCGGATCGGCAGGTGCTTCACCCCGCCCACCAAGCTCGAATGTAAGCGATCGGGTTCTCCGATCAGCTCAACCTCCGCAATGCGCGGCAGCAAGTACTTGTACGCGACTTCCATTTCGAGTCGCGCCAAGTGTGCGCCGAGACAAAAGTGTTCCCCGACCCCAAACCCAAGGTGGGGGTTTGGGTCGCGATCAATGCGAAACGTGTACGGGTCTTCGAAGACTTCTTCATCGCGATTCGCCGACGGGTAGAAGAGAGCGAGGACATCGTCTTTGCGAATCATCTTGTCACGCAGTTGAAAGTCTTCCGTCGCGGTGCGCCCGAAGTGGATGATCGGGGTTGTCCAGCGCACAACTTCTTCAACCGCATTCGACAGCAGACCGGGCTCGTTTTGCAGGCGTCGCAATTCGTTTTGGTTCTGAATGAAGGCCAGCATGCCGCCAGTTGTCGCGTTGCGCGTGGTTTCGTTGCCCGCAATCACGATGATGAGACACCAAGCCAGAACATCCATCTGGCTCAGCTTTTCGCCATCGACTTCGAACTGGGTGAACAAGCTCACGAGATCGTCTCCGGGCTTCTTACGCTTCTCGTCAACGAGCTGGCTGAAGTACATGAAGAGCTCGGCCATCGTTGCTTGCGCGGCTTCGGTCGGAGTTTTGCCTTCGACGGCGAAGTCGGGATCGCCTGCGCCGATAATGCGATTGGTCCAGTCGAAGAGCAGGTTCCAATCTTCGCGGGGTAGACCGAGCATCCATGCGATGACAGCGATCGGAAGGGGTGCCGAAATTTCGGACACAAAATCGCACTCGCCTTCTTCATTCTGAACAAGGTTATCGACGATCTCTTTGCCGATCTTGTCGATGTCTTCGTGAAAGCGCACCAGCGCACGCGGGGTGAAGCGCTTGCTGATCAAGCGTCGAAATACGCCGTGCTTCGGCGGATCGAGTTGGATCAAGGTCGGCGGGAAGTCGTTGTCTTCGCGGGGCAGGTGACTGATGGTGAGGTTTGGGCCGTTATGAAACTTGGTGGGGAGCTTGCCGATGGTCGTGATGTCGGCGTGCTTGGTGATCGCCCAGAAGGGCATGCCCTCGGTCTCTTCCCAGTAGTAAACGGGGTCATTCTTGCGGAGCCATTCCCACGTCTCGTGCGGGTAACCGTGCTCGGCGTAGTGAAGTGGGTGGACGAGGTTGAACTCGCTGAAGTTGGGGATCGGACTCGCCATGACGTTCTCCTCGGAGCGCGGGAAGGTGCAAACCCTTGCGCGACGCATCCGTATTCCGACACGACTCGCGAGGTAAATAGTAATTCAGTCTTCAGTTTGGCAGCTTCGAGTCGGGTTTCAATGCGAGAACGAGAACTTTTGAGTTCACCCGAGTGAGAGTTCTTAATTTTTCCGAGTGCTTGCGAACATCTCGGCCCGACCGCGATGACTATGGGACCACGATCCCGAACGCCGGGTCCTGCTCGTCGAGCATTGCGAAGAAGCCAATCAAGGAGAGCGTGCTGCCGTCGATGTCGATTCTGCCATCAAAGATCAGCTCTTGAAGGGTAACGGTATTCGCAATCAGCTGGTTCCAGTCGACCCGCGTCAGGGTAACGGTCACGTCGGCATCGGAACGTGCATCGCTCCGCGCGTGGTGGAGCACCCCATTTTCGATTTCGAGCACGTGGGTCTCGTCGATGTCAGTGAAGACGAAGTTGAGGACCGTGTCTTCGTCCGCGGCCTTCTCTCCGTTTATCCTCACTGCGAGCGCATCGAAGAACAAGTGGGTCGGCATGCTTTGCACGATGTCGATGGGCGTGATGGCGTCGCGACTCGCCGGAAGCGCGTTGCCGCGAAGTTCGCCCGCACCGGTTAGATAGAAGTCACGCCACGGCCCGGACTCGGCCTGATAGCCGAGCTGGTCGTAGACGTCTGCCAACGCCTGCCGCGCACCGGTGTTCGTCGGGTCGGCGAATACGAGATGGTTGAGCATCGTCGCGGCCCAGCGATAGTCACCGTCCCCATACGCAGCGAGGCCTTTTTCAAGCACCTCAGCAGCGCCCCCCATCGCGTCGACGTAGCGCACCGCTTCTTCTTCTGGCGGTAGTGGGTTCAGGCCCGCCGGGTTTCCCTCGAACCAACCGAAGTAGTGCTGATACACCGCCTTCGAGTTGTGGCTCACCGTGCCGTAGTAACCCCTGACCGCAAAGGTCTTTGAGAGGCTTTCGGGGAGGGTGATCAGCTCCGCAATTTCACGCGGCGTATACCCTCGGTTGGCGAAGCGCAGCGTCTGGTCGTGGATGTACTTGTAGATGTCTCGCTGCTTCTTTAAGTACGCGATGATTTCGTCGTGTCCCCAGGTGGGCCAGTGATGGCTCGCAAAGAGAACGTCGACATCGCGCGCGCGCGCAATGGCGTCTTCGAGATAAGCGCTCCACCGAAGTGCGTCGCGCACCTTGGCGCCACGCAACGTCAGCACGTTGTGAAGAACGTGCGAAACGTTCTCCGCTCCGCACATGGCTCGCAGCGTTGGGAAGTAGGCCATCAACTCTGCCGGCGCCTCGGCGCCGGGCGTGTTCTGAAATACAACCTCGAGTCCGTCGAGATTCATCACACGTTCCACACCAGTCACGAGTTCGGTGGGCGCAACCAAGCCATACGTTCCCGGCGCCGTGCCCTTGCCCAGGCCCGAATCGACGTGTGCGCGGGCATTGCGTTCGAGCAAGAAGCCGAACATATAACTGGCGCGTCGCGCCATCGCGGTACCGGCAAGTACGTTCTCACTCACCGCCTCTTCGAGAAAACCGTCAGGGGCAATGATGGGTACGCCCGCTGCGGCGGCGGCGTCCGGAAGCACACCTCGGATGCCGCCAAAATGATCGATGTGGCTGTGTGTATAAATCACGGCCTTCACGGGCTTTACACCCAAGTGCTCGCGCACGAGATCCATTGCCGCGCGCGCGGTCTCTTCGGTTGTCATCACGTCGATCACGATCCAACCGGTGTCGCCCTCTACGAGCGTCATGTTGGCAAGGTCGTACCCGCGAACTTGGTAGATGCGCGGCGCCACCTGGAACAAGCCATGAATCGAATTGAGCTTCGCCTGTCGCCACAGGCTTGGATTCACACTCGGCGGGGCATCACCGGTTTCAAAGCGATAATCATCGAGGTTCCAGACCACGTTGCCTTTGGCGTCTAAGATCTTGGGGTCTTTACGGGCCCCGATAAAGCCGCGCTTTGCCAAGTCGAAGTCGGTCAGGTCATCGAAGGGGAGCGTTTTGAGAACTTCGGCATTGGCGCGAACCGTTTGTGCGGTGGGAGCCGTGTGACCACTGCCATCGTCATCCGCTGCTGCGAGCTTTTCTGGCGCCGAGTCAGAGCTACAGCCCAAAGCCAAGACAGCGAGCCCAACCGTCAAATGGTGTCGGTAATTCATAAACTCTCTCCGCTAATTCATCGCACCATCAAGTCGCTGCGATCCTGAAGTCTCGCATGCTTTCCATCTCGCAGGGGATGACCCGCGCAAAAACACTTCATTACGACCTCCTATGGCGACCCCAGCCTAGATTCTTCAGGCTCGCCTGCCGGGCGCAAATGATCTCCTCGACCAGCATGGCGTAGCGACCTGCTTCTGATTCGACCGCGATCAAGCCTGAAGGTCGCTTGAATGGTGTCGAGCGAACCGTCGCGTTCGAGTTCAATGCACCCGGTCCGTCGAAGACATCGAGGGCATCCATCGAATGTTCTCAAAACTCGGCGAGGAGTCCCCGTTTTTCGGGGTCGAGGATTGCCTCCAATGAGATTCAATCGATGCAGAGAATGGCGATGCTCTTGACGAACCTTCCCTAAACGATCGGGCCGTCTATTCAATCCCTGGAAGCCATGAAGTGCGAGGTCATGCGCGAACAAGCAGCGAATTTTAATTGGTTCGACGCAACGTTGAGCCAAGAAAAAACATGACACTCATTTTATTGTGTTACTGCGATGGCGCGTGCTGGTGAATGTGTGCGGCCAATGCGGCAAGGTTTTGCAGCGGACCAATGAGCTTAGTTTCCGAAATGTCGAGCCCGTATCGCTCATCGATGTAAGCAAGCAGGTCGGCCGCGGTAATAGATGTCACATAACCCGCGTCGTACATATGCAGTTCAACATCGATCTCTTCGGGCTCGCGCCGGTCGGGCATGGTTTCGCACACTTGAGTAGTCAACTCGGCAAGAACTTCCGCCAGCGTTCCGGCGGGTACGATTTTGCGCGCGGGTTTGGCTGCTGCGCGGTCTGCGGCTTCGGCTACGGCTACGGGTTCTACCGGAGCCTGCGGAGCGGTTTTGGTTTGCGAAGTGAGACTGGGGTCGTCACCTCGACCAAAGAGCGATTTGAGAAAATTTCTCATGGCAAATGACTTCCTTGGGTACCCGATTACGGGATGGACTCGCGTCACGCGTCGACGCGCTCTTGGGCGAACCAGGTCGCGCAATTTAACACAGGCTCGGTTCTCCGTATGAAACCACAGGCAGCGCGAAGCGGCCTTGAGTCGCAATCGCGCTGGCAAAAGCGGGACTGATCGCGATCTGCGCGGTACGATCCGCGCCAGCCATGAGTGAACTCAAAATCATCGATATGCGCGAACCCAGCGGCGCAGCGGGACTCGAAACACTTCTCAAAGTGCTTCGCAGCGGCGGGCTGATGAGTGCTGGGGGAACTGGAGACACCGACGTCCCCCAAGTTGTCGCCGATATTCTCGCGCAGGTCCAAAGCGGGGGGGACGCGACTGCAGCGAAACTCACGTCTCAGTTCGACCGAGCAGACATCACCCCGGCCAACCTGCGCGTGCCCGAAGAGCGGATCGCCAAAGCCCACGCAGAAGCTGAGCCCGAGTTTCTCGCATTGATGCGCCGCGCGATCGAGAACATTCGCGCATACCAACAGCACATCTTGGTCACCGCTCCTGCGCCGCTCGAGCGTGGGGGCCGCAAACTTGGCGTCCGCTACACACCGATCGAACGCGCCGCCGTTTACGTGCCTGGGGGCCAAGCCCTCTATCCATCGACCGTGCTCATGACCGTGGTCCCGGCGCAAGTCGCTGGGGTCAAAGAAGTCGTCATGGTTTCCCCGCCAACGGGCGGCGAAATCAACTCGATGGCACTGGCCCTTGCCGGTGAACTTGGCATTCGCGAAGTGTATCGCCTGGGGGGTGCCGTCGCGGTTGCCGCGATGGCCTACGGAACCCAATCGATTCGTCCGGTCGACAAGATCGTGGGCCCCGGCAATGCGTTCGTCGCCGAAGCCAAGCGCCAACTCTTTGGTCGCGTGGGCATCGACTCGATCGCCGGCCCAAGTGAAGTCGTCATCGTCGCCGATGACACTGCACCCGCTGACTGGGTCGCCGCCGACCTTCTTGCCCAAGCCGAACACAACCCTGGCTCCGCCGTGCTCGTGACACCCAGCAATCAACTCGCCACAGAGGTGCAAAGAGAACTCACTTTGCAACTCCAGCAACTCGATCGCGCGGACGTCATCCGTCCCGCGCTCAAAGCCTACGGCGCGATCGTTCTTGCAACCGACCTCGAAGACAGCTGCGCAATCGCAAACCGTTTCGCCGCCGAACACCTTCAGATCATGACCCGCGACAATGACACCTGCGCGAATGTCATCGAGCAAGCAGGCGCCATCTTCCTCGGCCCCAACACCCCAGTGCCACTGGGCGACTACTTCGCAGGCCCATCCCACGTCCTCCCCACCGGAGGCACCGCCCGCTTCTTCGGCCCACTGTCTTGCAACGACTTCACCAAAGCCACCAGCACCCTCGAGTACACATCCGAAGCCGTCACCCAAGACGCCAACGACGTAGACACCTTCGCCACCCGAGAAGGCTTAACCGCCCACGCCGCCGCCATCCGCCGCCGCAAATCCAAGTAGCGCTCGTTTCCATCCTCGCGCGCAGCTTGTATTCAACCGACATATAGAAGGCACTCGAGATAACAGAGAGTCGAGCCCCACAGCTAGCTCCGCTCAACAAACGCCCCAGCAAGCTGCCGCACAATATCTCCACCCGTGACAACCCGATCCCCGTCCTCATGGGCCGCCGTCCCCCCGGCATTTACAATCGGCGACATATCCACATTCGGCGACTCAGCCCTCAACGCCGCAACCGTGCACATCTCTTTCGGGCGCTCTGCAGTGAAGTCCAACCGAAATTCTCGCATCGCGTTTTCATGAGTCATCGCATTGATGTCAGCCTCCGATACTTTGCCTAAGCCGTCGAACAGAATTTCAGGCGCGTTGGGCCATGTCGTGTCGGAATGCGGGTAGTCGCATTCCCAGCAGATGGTTTCGACGCCAATTTTGTCGCGCTGATCGATGCCGGCCTTGTCGTCGATAAAGCAGTTGACGATATGGTCGCGAAAACATTCGCTCGGCAGCTGGTCGCCAAAGTCTTGGTGGGTCCACGCCTTGTGGTGCTTGTACACGTAGTCGGCGCGTTCGAGGAAGTAGGGCACCCAGCCGATGCCGCCTTCGGAGAGTGCAAACTTCAGTGTCGGGTGGCGTCGCAGGATCTTTGAGAAGAGCAGGTCGGCGGCGAGGTTTACGATGCTGATTGGCGTGGTGGTGATCATGACGTCAACCGGGGAATCCATGGTTGGAAAGCTCATGCCGCTCGCCGAACCAATATGGATGCAGATCACCATCCCCTCGTCGGTGCACACCTGCCACAGCGGGTCCCAGTACTCGTCATGCAAAGAGGGAAAGCCCAACTTTTCGGGGTTTTCACTGAAGCTCAGCGCGGTGCAGCCTTTACGCGCGACGCGCCGAACCTCTTCGACCATCAACTGTTGATCCCACATGCACGGGAGCGCGAGGGGGATAAAGCGTCCCGGGTAGGCGCCGCACCATTCGTCAATGTGCCAGTCGTTGTAGGCGCGAAGCATAATGGCGGCGAGATTCTTGTCTTCGGTCCGTGCCCAGAGCTGGCCCACAAACCCTGGGAACGATGGAAAGCAAAGCGACGCCAGCACACCATTGGCGTTCATGTCTTCTATCCGCGCGTCGACGTCGTAACAGCCTTTGCGCATCTGATCGTAGGAAGTCGGCTCGACCCCATATTCTTCGGGCGCGCGGCCCACCACTGCGTTGAGTCCGATGTTCGGAAGCTTCTGTCCGTTGAACAACCAGACGTCAGCTCCGTTCGGAAGGCGATCGATCTTGGGCGCCTTGTCTTTGTACTCGGGGGCCAGGTGTTGCTGGAACATGCCCGGAGGTTCGACGACGTGGTCGTCGACGCTGACCATAATCATGTCTTCGGGCTGCATAATGCTCTCCTAGATGCGGCGTGGGTTCTCGTTATCTAAGGCCAAAACGTATCTGACAGGCAGTCAGATTTACAATATGGCCCTCAGATCGCTCGAGTTGGGGCCGGACGCGACTGCGCAAACCGCAGCATTTCTCTACAATGCGACGCCCGGTCGAGCGCCAATCCCATTGAATTGCATCATTTTTTCCCATCTTCCGGGTGAAACTGGAGATTGGGCTCGAAGCGTCCGATGGGGATTTCAGGGGAGGTGGCGGTCCGGGTGTGCCGGGCGAGCTGCCGTGGGGGTGTCCAAAAATGTGCGGGATCGCAGGCGTCATCCGCAGCGAAGGCCGACCCGTAGACCCCACCACGATTCGTGCGATGGGGCGCTCGATCGCACACCGCGGTCCCGACGACGAAGGCTACCTGCTCGCGGACCCCGCGAGCGGCAACATCCAGATCTTCGGCGGTGACGACACGCCTGCCTCGGTGTTTTCACACGCCGCACCCTACTGTCCCGAACAACCGCTCGAACCCGAGCGCGTCCGCGGCCAGGCCAGTGTCGCACTCGCGCACCGCAGGCTTTCGATCATCGACATGTCGGCCGGCGGCCATCAGCCAATTTGTAACGCCGACCAAAGTCTTTGGATGCTCTACAACGGCGAAGTTTATAACTATGCGAGTGTCCGGAAAGACCTCACGGACCTCGGCCATCATTTTTCATCGGACTCAGACTCCGAGGTCGTACTCCATGCCTATGAAGAGTGGGGCGCGGATTGTCTGGTGCGCTTCAACGGCATGTTCGCGATCGCGATCCTGGATCGAAATCGCAACAAGCTCTTCTGCGCGCGCGATCGCTTCGGCATCAAGCCCTTCTACTACGCCCATAATCACGAAGGCTTCGTCTTCGGGTCTGAGATCAAAGCGTTGCTTCAGTCGGGCATTGTGAAACCGGCTCCGAACCTGCCCACCCTGTACACGTACCTTGTGCGAGGTACCGACGACATCTTTCAGACTTTATATGAAGGCATCGTGCCTCTCGCACCTGGCCATCATCTCACCATCGATCTCGACGGGCGCAATCTTTCAATCGAACGCTATTACGAACTGCCCTACGGAAAAAACAAGATCAAACTTTCGAGCGACGACTACGCCGAAGGCTTTCGCGAACAGTTCACGCGCTCAATTCGCTACCGCTTGATCGCGGATGTACCGGTCGGAACTTGCTTGAGTGGTGGGCTCGACTCCTCCGCGATCGCATGCGTGGTCGACAAGTTGATGCGCGAAGACGGCCTCAAGATCGCCGGCAGCGACATGCAGAGCACGTTTTCTGCGCGCTACCAAGACCCGCGCCACGACGAAGGCCAGTGGATTGACGAGGTGGTCAACGCCACCGGGAGTGTGCCCCACACAACGTTTCCAACGGGTGCTGACCTCTTGGACGAACTCGACGATTTCCTTTGGCATCACGAAGAGCCGTTCGGAGGCACAAGCATTTACGCCCAGTGGCGCGTGTTCAAACTCGTCAAGTCGTCAACCGACGTCGGTGTGAAGGTGACACTCGACGGGCAGGGGGGTGACGAAACCCTTGGCGGCTATCACCGTTACTTCACCACGTATTTCGCAAACCTTCTCTTGAAGGGCAAGTTTGCGCGTCTCAAAAAAGAACTGGCGGGCTGCCAAGAGCTTCACGGTTACGCGACTCGCGCACTTGCATCTCAGGTCGCTTCGGTGATGACACCCGTCGCGCTCAAGAACGCGCTTCGATCGCTCGTAAACAAACCCGAATACCCCAACTGGGTTTCAGACAAATTTGGCAAGGCCATGGTGGTACACCCCGACGTGGTGCGACGGCGCGACGCCTACTACGACTGGGCGTCCGGCAACGTGTTTGAAGGTGATCTCCACAGCAGCATCTCGTACGGCATCCCCAGGCTCTTGCGTCACGGCGACCGAAACTCCATGGCGCATTCGATCGAGTCTCGCGTTCCGTTCCTCGACCACAACTTGGTCGAATTCTGCATGGCGATGCCCGATGAACAGAAGATCCACAATGGCGTCACCAAGCGGGTACTGCGCGACGCAACCAAAGGGCTCATGCCCGACGCGGTGCGACTGCGACACAGTAAGCTCGGTTTTTCGACACCCCAAGATTCGTGGTTCCGAGAAGACTTGGCGCCCTTGGTGGAAGACGTCGTCATGTCGGACAGCTTTGCAGAACGTGGCTTTGTCGACACCGACCGAGCGCGAAGCCTGTTCAAACAACACAAGGCCCACGAGATCGACATCAACAATGAAATCTGGAAGTGGACCAATCTCGAACTCTGGATGAGACGCTTCATCGATTAAGATCGGATTAAGATCGGATTAAGATCGAGTTCAATTCAGACTAAAACGTGACTCCATTTCAAGACTAAGGTTTCCAGGCTGATTCATGTCTGAAGAGAGATTCAAGCAGCTCCGCTCCGGTTCGATCCGCGAACGCCTCGCGTTCGTTGCGAAGGATTCCGTCGTCTACGGGAGCGCCGCAGCGCTGAGTTCGCTGCTCAACCTGCTCTTGCTGCCGTTCCTCACCCGCCTCTTCTCAAAAGCAGAATACGGCGCCCTCGACGGGATGATGGTGCTCGGGACCGCGTTCATCGCCTTTATCATCATGGGCCAGGACAGCTCGATCGCACGCTACTTCTACGAAACCGAAGACCCCGAAGAACGCAAACAGATCATCTCCCAAGCGTTGTTTACCGAGCTTTTCCTCTGCACGGCCGTCACGGCGCTGGTGTGGTTCAACGCGGGACGTCTGCTCGAAGCGGTCTACGGCATGGAGGAGTACGCCGACTTCTTCCGCGTCATGGTGTTGAGTTTTCCGTTCGTCGTGCTCGTGCGCTTTTCGTCAAATCTTTTGAAGTGGACGTTCGATCGTTCGAAGTTCATCCTGATTTCGATCGGATCCGCGGCCGGTGTCATCGCCGTCACGTTGTTCTACGTCCTCAAGCTTGAGCTTGGGATGAAGGGATACTTCTACGGGCAGCTCACCGGCTTCGGGTTTTTCTCGCTGCTCGGCCTTTGGTTCTGTCGTGGGTACATCACGGTTCCCCGCGGTTTTGATCATGGCGCAAAGATGTTGAGCTACGGGGGCCCTTATATGGTGACCGCCGTGGCGACGTGTCTCATCCCGGCGGTCGATCGTATCATGATCGCGAACTACGTCGGCCTCGACGCAAACGGTCTGTACGCGATTGGCTATCGCTACGCGTTCATGTTGATGTTGCCCATCCAAGCGATATCGACGGCCTGGGTGCCCTTTACGCTGGCCATCTACAAAGAGCCCAACGCCGAAGAGACTTACAATCGCGGTCTCATCTTGATGACGGCCGGCCTTGTGGTGGTGAGCGTAATCATGATTTCCATGGTGGAGCCCATCATCGAACTCGTCGCCTCAGCGCGGTATTTGCCCGGCCACGTTGTCGCGCTGCCTCTCATGCTCGGCCTCGTGATCCAGAACATTTCCCACATCGCGGGTGTCGGGATCACCCTGTCGAAGCAGACCCGATACACGATGTACAGCTACATCGTCGGTATCGTGGCGAGCGCGGGATCGATCTGGCTACTCGTGCAACCGTTTGGGATTTTGGGCGCGGCATACGGCGCACTTCTCGGAAAACTCGCCCAGTCGATTTCCTACGTGGCCTTTGCGTACAAGGTCTACCCGATGCGTTTTGGCATGATGCGGCCGGCGGCGATGGTACTTCTCGCTGCCGTTACGGGGCTCGCGCTTCAACTGGTTGCGATCGAAGCCACAGAGGCTCTGATCGCATATCGCGTTGCAGTCGTCGCGCTCTTCATGACTCTCGTCTGGTTCGCGATGTTCAACGCAAGCGAACGCGAACGCACAGTTCAAATCGTCCTGGGATACTTAGGTCGAGGCTCTAGCGAAACCTAAGAACTCGCCCGGGCTACGACGTACGGAACCAATCGACGGTGGCGCGCAGTCCGTCTTCGAGCGAAGTCGTCTTACCGAGCGGCGGCGGAGAGCCCGGATCGAGCACGCTGCGTTCGACGTCGCCCGGCCTGCGCGGACCCGGGTTCACCACGCTCTTTGAACCGGTGAGGCCGATGATCTGGTCAGCGAGTTCGCGGGTCGACGTGCCGACGCCAGTGCAAACGTTGAGGATCGAGTGTCCAAGGCTGCCGGTGATCGCGCCTAGGTTGGCTCGCACGACGTCGTCCACGTACACGTAGTCGCGAACACAGCCGTCGTCGCCCTCGGTGACCCGCGCAAATACGCTGAAGGGTTCGTCGTGGAGGGTGCGCTTGCTCAGGATCGCAACGACCCCGGCTTCGCCGTGCGGGTCTTGACGCGGGCCGTATACGTTCGCGTAGCGGAGCACTGTCGAGCGCAGGCCGTGTTCGGCTGCGAAGCAAACGAGGTAGCCCTCGACCGCAAACTTCGAACACGCGTATGGGCTGAGTGGACGCGGCTGCCAGTCGAGTGCGGCACGTTTCCCGTCCGGGACCTCTCCGTAGATCGCTCCGCCCGTACTCGCGAAGATGATCTGTCCGACCTTGTTCGCGACGCACGCGTTCAAAAGGTTGAGCGTACCCAGGATGTTGATGTCGGCGTCGAGCACGGGTTCGCGCGCACTGATCGCAACGCTTGTCTGTGCAGCTTGGTGGCTTAGGACGTCGGGGCGAAAGCTTGCGATCGTCTTGCCGACAAAAGATGCGTCGCGAATATCACCTTCTTCAAACTGCGCTGCCGTTGGAACGTTCTTGCGCTGCCCGGTCAAGAGATTGTCGATAACGAGAACGTCGTGTCCCGCCGATAGGCATGCATCTGCTATATGGCTGCCGATGAAGCCCGCGCCACCTGTAATGAGGATCCGCATAGTCGACGCAGTATAGCGGGTGCGGTTGCAGTCGGTTTTAGGGCGATGCATTATCACCGCCCTTTCAACCGCATGCGCTTTCATAGCGCGCTGCCAATGGCGCGCGTAGACGCGCAAGCCTGGAATCCAAATCCTGATGGCGAAGCGAACAGAAATTTTGGTCATCGGAGGGGGCAACCTCGAACGCGGGCCGGCCGGTGAGTATGTCACCAAGGTTCCGATCGCGGACTATCTCCACGAACTCTCGGACCGCTTGGGACATCTCGTTTGGTTCGTCGACTATTCGGGCACGTGGGGTGTTGTGCTCGAAGGCACCAACACCAGGGTAAAGGGCGTCCTCGATCCCGAGAAGGTCACCGTCGTCGCGGTCGACACCACCGCGCGGGGAACGCTTCGAAACACATGGCTCTTTCTCCGCACCATCATCGACCGGCCCTACGGCGTCTTCTTTCTGCCCCAGGTTATGACGCTGGTCCCAACACTCCCGATTGCGAAGCTGCAGATGAAACGCTTCGTCGTATATCTAGCAGGCGACTACGAAGTCACCCTGAACGACAAAGAAACTGTCGCGAACAAATGGCCGGGCTGGAAGTTCATGTTTCGCCACGCCTACGAGGGTGCAATGCGTCAGGCATACGGCGTGATCGCCCGCGGCGGACGACTCGCAAGCCTGGCGCGACGCTGTAACGACCGCGTCATCGAAACCGTGCCCCTGGGCCACATGCAGGCAGGCAAGATAAACGAAGACGTTCCCCTCGAAGACGACGCGCCCCGACGCCTGCTCTATATCGGGCTCCTCGTCGAATCAAAGGGCATGAACGACTTCTCTTCGGCACTAAAGATGGTGCTCGACCGGCGCCCCAACGCAAAGATCGACATCGACGTGCTCGGCGACGGCCTGGACCTCGCGAACTTCCAAGCGCACGCGAGCAACCTCGGCATCGCGGATCATGTTCATTTTCACGGCTGGGTCGAAAGTCGGGAAGAAATGGCAGCCTTTTTCGCCGGAGCCCATGCCCTCGTGATGCCGACGTCGACGCACCCCGAAGGTGTGCCGCGTTCGATCGACGAAGCGTTGGTGCGGAAGATCCCGGTTGTCGCGACGCGCATCGCCGGGGTCCCCGACGAGTTCGCAAATGGCGAAGCCCTCCTCGTCGACCCGAGTGCGCCGGACCAGATTGCCGACGGGATCGAAACCTTGCTCTACGACCGCGAAGCCCGCGCCCGCTACATCGAAGGCGCAGACCGACGAAGGCAACAATGGACAGCCTTTTCGTCCGCCGCGGAACAGCACGCGAAGTACTTACGAGACGGCACGCTCGATTGATCGCAATGAGGTTGAACCAAGCCATTCGCGCAACAGCCGAGTTGCAAGAAAAAACCTTGGAGCAGTCTCGTCGCTACGCCGTGCCGAGGTATCCCGACAGCACGTTGTAGAAGTCGGTCGCCGACACCTTGCCATCGAAGTCACCCGGACGTGAACTCAGGCAGATCCCGTGTTGGCTTTCGTAGCGCGGGTGATAGCCGTGCATCCCGACCGAAGGCTTGGGGCCCCAGAAGCTCGGAACAAACTGGTGGCCTTCATGGGTGTGGTAAATCAGGTCGCCGAAATTCGGATTCGTAATGCCGAACTCTTTGCGGTCTTCGTCGCACAACTGCTCCATGCCAGCAACGCCATCAAGATAGGTTGTGATCTTTTCGCGCGTCGCGTCGCGCTTGCACCACACCCGGAGAATCGTGCCCTCGGTGAAGTACGCGTAGTCGTTCGCCTTGGGGTTCCCAATCTCGCGTTCGAGGTTGATGTTGACTTGTTCGGTGACGTTCACCATGCCGTGGTCAGAAGCGACAAGGATGGTCCCGTCCGGCACCTTCGCGAGATACGCCTCGCTGAGTTCTTCGATGTATTTGTCTTGAACCAACAACAACTCGTTGTAGACATCAGAAGCCACACCTTCCCAATGCGAACAAGCGTCAATACGCGTAAAGGTTACGAGCACGCTTTCAAGGTCGTCGGTTTCGTCGATGTACTTTTTGGTCGCCTTGTAGGCGTCTTCGTCGCGGCGCTCCACGACGGGAAACGTGTTGTGAAGAATCACCTTCATCTTGGGGTGCTGGAGTAGCGACTCTTGCTTGAACCATGAGCTCAAGACCGAGTGCCCCGTCTCTTCGAACTGCCCGAGGTAAGAGAGCGGAATGTTCTTCGTCGCACTCGCGCGACCCATCTTGTCGATGAAGCGGTGCACGACACGCTTGGCGTAGTACGACACTTCGACCAGAGACAAAAGTTTGAAGAGCGGTGCAAGCTTCTTGAACGGCGCCGTTTCGGGCGCGTAGGTCCACTCTCCCCAAAAGCCCAGTTCGTCGGGCTTTTTGCCGGTGAAGAGCTGTGTTTGACAATTGACGCTGTAGCCGAGGATCGGAACTAGGCGTCCCTTGCTTGCGAGGCGACTTGAGTACGGAAGCTTTTCGAGCTGGTCGAAAGGCAAGCCGTCAATAAAAATGGTGAGCGTGCGTGACATCCCTTGGTTCCCTCGTGGTGGTCGACGTCATCGACGTTGCCCAAAGTCCTATGTTCGCGAACCGGGCCGTTGGACCAAAGCAGGATAGAAGATTTCAATCGTATGGCTTGGGGGAAGTATCGGCAACGAGAACCTACTTCTTCATCGCCAATTTACTTGCGCACCTCACCTTCCTTTAACACGCAAGCTGGCGTGTAAGTTCATGAGTTGGCGCACTTTTGCTCCGCGACTACCGCGACAGCTTTTCTTCTCTCTCGATCGCGCGGATTTGCTGTTCAACCTTCATCGACTCAGCAATTTCCCCGCGAGAGTCGTACAGGGCCCGCAGGCCCATCAGGGCGTTGAGGTTGAAGGCGTCAATCTCGAGGGCACGAAGAAAATGTGTTTTCGCTTTTTGGGTTTCACCGAGGTCAACGTAGATGCGCGCCAGATTGTCGTGGGTTTCCGGAGAGGTGTCTGTTGCCGCGATGATGACCTCGAGGGCTTGGATGGCCCTGTCGGTTTCGCCGATCTCGGTCAAGTAGAGCGACAGGTTGTTGAGCATCTGTACCGACATGCCCGCGACCTTCATGTCCGCGAGATAGAACCGCTCAGGGTTGGCCCACTCGTAATTTCGCACTCCCGTCCGAATCATTAAGAGAAGCAAGATTCCAATCACAACAATGGCGAAGCGGCTTCGGCGCTCGTCGGCGAACGTGCGATAAAGACCCGCAACCAAGATCACGACGCCCACCATCGGCGCATAGAGCCAGTGTTCCAGGTACATCGAGGGCAGCGGAATCACGCCTGAAAAAGGTGCGAGCGCGGCGAAGAACCATCCGCAACCAAGGAACACCAGCGGGTATTGCTTTGCGCGTACTAACACGAAGCCCGCCGCGCCAACGATCGCAACGCCAAGTGCGCCGTGCAGCGTAAGAATCGAGGCGAAGATGATCTTTGGCTTCGAGTAACTCAGCGCGGTGGGCCATACGATCAATTCGAGGTAGCGATGAAGAACGCTTACAAACGTTGTGAGTCGAACCACAAGGCTGTCGGTATAGACGTTGTGTCCCTCGACCATCCCTGGGGTGCCGGCAAAGTTGAGCACCGTTAGTTTCAGCGACATAAAGCCCACCGCGAAGACACCGATCAAAGCAACAGAAAGGGTGAGGTATGGAGTCCACTTCCTTTGCCCCGTCAAGACCAAGTACGTACCCACCACGAGCACGACGGGCAAGATGATGACGACGTTGGACTTGGTGAAGGCAGCGTCAACACAAAGCACGAGCGACAACCCGAGATATCCAGCGCGCTCCCGGGTATTTTCAACTTCGAGACTCTTGAGCCAACACAAAACCGCACCGAGTAGCAAAAGCAAGAGCAACGGCCCCGCGAGGCCGGACACATAACTCACCGCTTGGGTCTGCACCGGGTGAAGCAAGAACACGAGCGATGCAACGAGGCTTCCGGTTCGGCCCAACGAGAGCGCGACAAGCAACAGAAACACCAGTAGCGCGTTCGTGACATGAACCGCGAGCGAAACCAAGTGATAGGGAGCCGGCGAAGTCCCGAAAAACTTGTAGAGCACGGCGTAGATGACCTGTTGGTTGGGGCGGTACGTGTTGGACTGAAAGCCGACGCCTTCGGTCACACTCGACGTATAGATTTCGCCAACATCGAAACTCGTGACGTGCTCATTCCAGACGATGAACTGTTTGTCGTCGAAGAAGAGCGGGCCGCCGAGCACGACCGCATAGGCGACGAAGCCGAGAACTGACTGCAGGGCGAAGACACGCAGGGTGCTGCTCGAAATCGCATCAAGTGCGCTTTCGGCTGTTGTCGGCCCTGGCTGCTGTGCTGCGGTCATCGTGGCATCTCGGTCAAAGTGATCAGAAGTTTCGGTTTTAGGCCACGTCCGTCGAACCGTCAATCAATACGCAGCCGCCGGGCGGATTCAGTACAGGGACTCAGCTACGCACCTGCAAACGACGTGACGATGACCGTTGGCAGACGAAAGACCAAATCGATTCCAAGCATCGCGAGCGCGGCAAGATGAACGTGGTCTAAGCGGAGTTCATGCCGTTCGGATGTCCACAATGGTTCTTCGGCGATGGGTTTGCGACTCAGTAGCCAAAAAATGGAAAACATCGTGGGGATATAGAGTGCAAGGATCAGGCGCGGTCCGCGGACAATCGGGGAATAGAACGCATATGCGAGCATGTAGCCGAGTACGACACTGACAACGAACGCCGTCTGAACCCAACGTCCATCGGCAAAACACAACTCGCGAACTCGCTCCCGCGAGCGAACCGCCACCACAAGGGCCACGACGAAGTAGAAAATCAGGTACTTGCCGTAGCCAAAGGGTTTCTCGACCAAGTGACGAAACTCGCTCGTCCACAACCCGTTGGCGACGCGCGACACAATCTCCCGCGTGGTGTGTTCGGCGAAGTAGCGGGCTGGGCTTGGGAGCATTTCGGGAGCGACGTCGGGCCAGTGTTCCCGGTCTCCCGTGCCAGTCATGACACGCTTCACTTCGTCCCAAGAATCGGCCCACATATAGATGGTGGTGTTCACGTTGTAGAACCAGTGTCCGAAGCGCTCCTTGCTTGTCTGAATGTAGGGAAAGACCGTGACGAGAAACACGACTGCAACGAGGACAACTGCCGCGCCCGAACGAATAGCAGGCGAGCGTTCTGCGCTTCGGGCTCCTTTGAACCATGCCCCCACGCATCCCCAGAAAACAAACGCAGCAAGCAGGGGTAAGACCGACGCCTTCGTGAGATACGCGGCACCCAACACGACGCCGGTAAGCGCAGCGACACGAAACGTGGGCTTGGCGAGTAACGAGAGCGCGAGCAAGAACGACAAGAAGAACAAGCCGTAGAAGACGAGTTCCGATTGCACGTAACCCGCGCGATAGACGTACACCGTAAAGGCGACGACAAGCGTAAGGGTGGTGGCTTCGAAGGCCGGAACCGTGCGCCGCACCAAAGCAAAAACGCCGAACAACACCACGAGGCTAAGCGCGACGTTCAGATACTTTGCGCGTATGAAGAGTTCGGCCGGTGTTTCGTCTGGGCGCGCAAGGAGGCTCACGACGGCAGGGTAGAGGGGCATTTGATTGCGCCCCCCGACGACGTCGTACTGCGTCGCGACCATCTGGCGTGCATATGAGATGTAGGCGCCTTGGTCCGCCTTCACAATTTCCGTGTTCACACGATGAATGTGATAGGACGCGGCGAGCACATAGATGAAAACGAGCACAAATATACCGGCGATCACGACCGATCGAGGAAACGAAGAGATGGCGCTCTGTGTCTTCACCGCGCCAAAAGTAGCATCGGCTCCAGCATCTACCTCCGTGCGGAGACGAGCGGGTTTCGGGAGATCGCATCTATACTGGTTCCTCTAGGTCTGCCGCAGCGCCTGCGGCCCATGAAAACCAAAGGAGAAGGCCAACATGGCACTCGGTGAAATTGGCAAGGTTGCGGTCGTAGTCGGGGTCGGAGCGAGCCAGGGGCTCGGTGCAGCGATTGCGCGACGAACCGCGAGCGAGGGGCTCCACACATTTATTGCCGGTCGGACCCAGAGCCGACTCGACCTCGTGGCGAAAGAAATCGAATCCGCGGGTGGGAAAGTGACCGCGGTGGCGACCGACACCACCGTCGCGTCGGACGTCGTTCGTTTGCTCGACCGCGCCGTCGACGAAGGGGGCTCGCTTGATTTTGTGGGCTTTAACGCGGGCAACAATCGCATGAAGCCCTTGCTCGAAATGGACGACGCATTTTTCGAAGACACCTGGCGGCTCTGTTGCATGGGGGGGTTCTTGGTTGGACGCGAGTCCGCGCGCCGCATGGTCGGGCAGGGCTCGGGGAGCATTCTATTTACGGGTGCCACCGCATCAATGCGCGCTCGTCCACCGTTCACCGCCTTCGCGTCGGCCAAGGCCGCGCTACGCGGACTGTCACAAGGGATGGCCCGGGAGTTCGGGCCCCAAGGCATCCATGTCGGTCACGTCGTGATCGACGGGGTGATCGATGGCGAAATGATTCAAACCCGTTTTCCCCAAGCAAAAGAAAGCCTCGGCGAAATGGGCATGCTCAACGTCGACGCGATCGCGAGTGCGTTTTGGGCGATGCATACCCAACACCCGACGGCGTGGTCGTGGGAACTCGACGTGCGGCCCTTCAAAGAGAAGTGGTAAGGCGCACGATCGACCCGGATCACTGAAGCGACGGCACAATCTCTTCGATCAAGGTTCTCATCGACGCTTCTTGCTGCGCTTGCGAGGCACCGCCAATGTGGGGACGTCCGATCAAGAGGTTCATGTTCAGCTCATTGCAGTAACGGGCGAGTCGCTCTCGTACTTCTTCGGGGTTTCCCACAACAACACGTTCTTCAAACGGCGCGGCTGCAGCCCGAGCGATCGCCTTCGGAAGTTTCACGGACGGAGGGCGTCGCTCCGCTTCGAGCTTCGCGTACACCTTTGCAAGCGTGTCACGGTCTTCGCTCACAAAGATGGTCCGCATGATGGGGACCACGGCTTCGTCGGCAGGCGCCCCGTTCCGCTTTTCGCCCCGGTGGAATGCCAGGTTCTCGGCAATGAGGTCAAAGGGTTCCATGGGCGACGCGAGATACGGAAGCCCCCACCGCGCTGCTTGCGCGAGACCTTTGCGACCAAACGCCGCCACTGCCAGCGGTGGATGGGGCTGTTGTAACGGGCGCACGCCGCCAGCAGTTTGCTGGGGTTCGAGTTCGTGGAAGCGTGCTTGTTCGGCACTCCACTCTTCGCCGGACCACAACGTCATCACCTGTTCGAGGCACTCGTCGAAGCGGTCGCGCTTGCTCGTTGGGTCAATGTTGAACGCACTGAACAAATGTTGCGGAAAGCCGCGGCCGAGCCCGAGGATAAGGCGGCCCGCACACAAGTGATCGAGGGTCGCGACGTCACGAGCCAAGTCGATCGGGTGCGCGAGCGGCAACAGCAGCGAGGTCGTGGCCAACCGCACCGACTTCGTCCTCGCCGCGATCGCGGCCAGGTTGAGCAGCGGCGTCGAGCAGCCGCCGGGAACAAAGTGCATCTCGGGAACCCAGATCGAATGCAGCCCGCAGCTCTCTGCGAAATCCACCCATCCAAGGTTCCGCACCCACTCGCGGCTGTTGCTCACGCCACCGAGCGCGACGCCAAAAGAAAGGCCATCGATGCCCCAGCGCTCTTTTTCGGTCGCCGCAGCGCCGTCGGTCATTGGGATGAGCAGCCCCGCTAACGCAAGCTTCGAAAACAGGTTCGAACTTCATCCACGTAGGCTTCGGGTTGTTCGAACGCCGCGAAGTGTCCGCCCTCTTTCATGTCGTTCCAATGAATGATGTTCTTGAAACGCTTTTCCGCCCAGCGCCTAGAACAGCGAAAGATCTCTTTCGGAAAGATGCTGCATCCAACCGGGATCGTGATGTCATCCATCGCGACGCTGTTGAAGCTTTCCCAGTACAAACGCCCCGAAGACGCCGCATTGCCGGACAGCCAATAGAGCATGACGTTGTCGAGCAACTCGTCGCGCCCGAGCACGTTCTCCGGATGGCCGTTGCAGTCCGTCCAAGCGTGAAATTTTTCGAGCACCCACGCCGCTTGGCCCGACGGGGAGTCGGTCAGTCCATAACCCAGAGTTTGCGGACGCGTTGACTGTTGCTTGGAATAGCCTGAGCCCTGTTCGGTGTAGTGCGCAATACCCGCCAGTGCGCTCTTTTCTTGTTCGGTCATATCGCTCATGGTTTCCGGGTCGGGAGCGACGATCGGCATATTGAGATGAATACCGAGGCAATGCTCGGTGTCCTGGATTCCAATTGCACTTGTCACCATTGCGCCCCAATCCCCACCCTGGGCGGCGTACTTTTCGTAGCCGAGACGCGCCATGAGTTGTCCCCACATCGCGCCGATCTTGTCGACACTCGTGCCCGTCTTGGTTGGCTTGCCAGAAAAGCCGTAACCCGGGAGCGAGGGGCAGACCACGTGAAATGCATCACTCGCGTCGCCTCCGTGCGCCGTCGGGTCGGTGAGCGGACCTATGACCTTCTGAAACTCCACAACGCTGCCGGGCCAGCCGTGCGTAATCACCAGCGGCATCGCGTCTTCATGCTTTGACCTGAGGTGGATGAAGTGAATGTCGATGCCGTCGATCTCGGTCATGAACTGCGGCCATTGGTTGAGGAGTGCTTCGCGGGAACGCCAGTCGTACTTCTCTCCCCAGTACGCGCAAACTTCTTGCACGTATGAAAGCGGAATTCCCTGAGACCAATCGTCGACGAGTTCTTTTTCGGGCCAGCGCGTCGAAGCCAGTCGGCGGCGCAAGTCTTCAATTTCTGCTTCGGGGATTTCGATCTTGAACGAGCGAATCTCAGTAGACATGGTGTTCCTTTCACGCGTGTAAAGATTGGAGGGTGCGATGCGAGGCGGAGCAGTCTATCAGTCGTTTTGTCTCGATGACGTCTTCTATTTTTATAGGACGTCTTCTATTCCCATAGAAGGACGTTCGACGTACAGGGATACTTGAAACGAAGGAACGTCCAGCACCGCCTTACTATTTGCTACCGGAAGCTACCGGCCCAAAGTCGATCGGGCACACCGTCGCGCGATCGAAGATCCCGAGACTTTGAAATTCCATCTGATCCCGCAGCACCTTCGCGCCCAGGGGCAAGAAGTCGAGCGCCGCTTCGATCATCCATTTGAGCTCACCCTTGGCGAGGTTCGACCCCAGGCAAAAATGAGAGCCTACGCCGAAGGTCAGCAGTTCCTTCGGTGCCCGATCGATGTCGAAAGTTTCGGGGTCGGGATAGACCTCCGCGTCATGGCTTGCACCGCCCAGGCTCAAAATGAGCATCTGGCCCTTGCGGATCTGCTTGCCGTGAAATTCGAAGTCTTCGATTGCAAAGCGCTGCATGCCGCCGACTCCTCCGAAGCCGAACCGTAAGATCTCATCAACCGCTTGAGGAATCAGCGACCGATCCGCGCGCAACTTTGCGAGTTCTTCGGGATGTTCGAGAAGCGTGGTGATCGCGATCATTCCACCCGTCGCGGTTGTCTCGCTTCCAGCGGCGAGCAAGGCTGCCACTTGCGCAACAATGTTGTCGTCGCTCAAGCGATCGTCTCCGTCTCGCGCGTTCACAAGGTCGGAAAGCAAATCGTCTTTCGGTTCGCGACGACGCTCTTCGATCGTGTCACGCACCCAACCGCTGAGTTCCAGAAACGCGCGTTCGGCTCGAGCCTTCACTTCGTCGTCAACAAAACCAAAGAAGCCCTGCACGACTTCTTGTGCCATGAGGCTAAAGCGTCTTTCGTCATTGCCCGGGGCGCCGACTCCGGTGATGGCGCTGATGACCGCGTTCGGGATCGGGCTTGTGAACTCGCTCATGATGTCGACCACGCCAGTGCGCTGTTTCAGCGGCTCGGCCCAACGCTTGACCACGTCATTGACCTGGCCCTCCATGCGCGCGACGCCTCGGGGCGTAAAGCCACTCGCGAGCAGTCGTCGCTGGCGATGGTGTTCCTTTGTGGGGATGGCGAAGAAACCAGACTCTTCGATCCAGCGGATGTACGAACCTTCGGGCGCGGGCGTATAAAACTCGTGCGCCTTTCGGTCCGGAACCACACGCGGGTCGGTGAACAGTTTCTTGATGTCCGCGTGCCGCGTCACGAGCCAAAGCTGCATGCTTGGAACCCAGTGGACCGGGTCTTCTTTTCTCAGCCGGTGCAAGATCGGATACGGGTCCGCTTTGACTTCGGGTGAGTCGAGAATGATCTCAATTTCGTTTGCAGCTGCTGCCACGAGGCTTCTCCTGGTAAATACAGCGTAGAGCGTCACCCAGGAAAGCGAACCGTGCAATCGTGGATTGCCGTACGCGAGCCGGGCTCAAACGGCGAGAAGATGTCCCGTGCGCGCAATTTCGCAATCCCGCCTGCGCGCAACGTTCTCTATCTTCTGGACGTTTTTTGGCATCGCGAGTTTTCGCGACACAAGACTAAAATGGAGAGACACGATGTTTCTGATGCGCTTCGACATGCGAGCCCCGGCCTTCAGCCCGGCCAGCCCTCAAGACCTCTACAAGGCCGCACTCGAGATCGCGGCCTGGGGCGAAGAACAAGGCGCCATTCAGATTGTTGTTTCCGAACACCACAGTTCAGACGACGGTTACCTGCCTTCGCCGCTTGTGTTTGCCAGTGCGATCGCGGGTCGAACCAAAACGATTCCGATCCAAGTCGGGGCGCTCATCGTGCCGCTCCATGACCCACTTCGATTGGCGGAAGACATGGCGGTGCTTGACTTGGTGAGTGAAGGACGCGTTTCATACGTGACTGCCGTCGGCTATGTCGAACGCGAGTACGCGTTGTTTGATCGCTCGTTAAAAGGACGCGGCAAGCGGATGGAAGAGAGTCTTACCGCAATGCGGAGCGCGTGGACGGGCGAGCCCTTTGAATACCAGGGCCGCACGGTCCGCATCATGCCGAAGCCCGCAACACCGGGCGGACCCATGCTCTTGATGGGCGGTAATAGCCCGGCGGCGATCCAACGCGCCGCGCGCTTCGACATGGGAATGCTCGCCCAGGGCCTCAACCCCGACCTCGAATCGATGTACAAAGAGGAATGCGAAAAACTCGGCAAGACGCCGGGCATGTGCATCAACCCACCTCAAGGCATGGTGACGTCCGCTTTCGTCTCCGAAGATCCCGATCGCACCTGGGCGCAGATCGGTGAACACCTGCTTCACGATGCAAAGGCGTACGCAGAATGGATGATCGACTCGACTTCGGCCGCGAAGTCGATCGCGAAGACCGTCGACGAACTCAAGGCACAGAAGGGTGCGTATCGGGTCTTCACCCCCGACGAAGCCAAGGACTATATTGCCCAGTTCGGCGTGTTGCTCCTGCAGCCGTTATGTGGCGGGCTGCCTCCCGATCTGGCGTGGGAAAGCCTCGAGTTGGTCGCGAGCAAGGTCCTCAAATAGCGCCGTCCGGTAGGATGAAGAACTCGCCCGACCCATAGAACCACTCGTCGCCGTACTTTTCACTGCGCAGAATGGAGATTCGGAATGTTTGATCTAACCAATAGAGTTGCACTCGTCACCGGGGCTGGGCGAGGAATCGGCGCCGGGATCGCGATGACACTTGCGCGACAGGGTGCGGCTGTGGGCGTGAACGACATCAACGCGGAAAACGCTGAGGCGACCGCGGCCGCAATCGTCGATGCTGGTGGGCAAGCCCTCGCGTGCCCGTTTGACGTCACATCCTTAGAGGATTGCCAAAACGGTGCCAACGTTGTGGAGAAAGAATTCGGCGGGATCGACATCCTGGTCAACAACGCAGGCGGAACGCCGGATCAAGCCATGCCCGCACCGTTTCGGGATACGCCTCCCGAATCTTGGAAGCACTTCATCGACATGAACCTCACTGGGGTTTTTAACTGCACACGTGCTGTTGTCGACGGCATGGTGGAGCGCGGGTTTGGTCGCGTGGTCTCGGTCTCTTCGGACGCCGCGCGGTTTGGCCACTATGGTTCTTCTATCTACGGCGCGGCGAAAGCAGGAGTCGAAGGCTTTACACGGACCTTGGCGAAAGAAGTCGGTCGCAAAGGGGTTACCGCCAACGCGGTTGCGCTGGGCCTTGTCGACACAGTACCCGAAGAATTCTTGCAGGGCCGAGACATGGGACGCAGCTATGCGGTCGGGCGCATCGGAACCGCTGACGACGTTGCAAGTGGAATTGTTTACTTGGTTTCTGACGAATCAGGTTGGGTGACGGGCGAAACCCTAAACATCAACGGCGGATTTCTCGGCGGCTAGGAAACCCACCGCTCCATTGAGTCGACGAGTTTGTTCTTGGAAGAATCCGCGACGAGCGGCTTCGAAGCCCAGGCCAATTGCTTCGTGACGGAAGAATTGTGAAGAGCCTGCTCAAGTTTGCCCGTGACGAGCCGGTTCGCCTCTTCGGGCAGGTCGCGATCGGTCCACCACACCACATTCCCGTATGCACCTTTGGGCGGGTCTTCGAGCCATGTCAGTTTGTCGGATTGCGCGTTGGCGTGAACGGCCAAGATTTCAGGGGGCTGCGTCATCGGTTCGACTTCTGGAGTTGGGGGCCTATCACAATGAAGAAGTTCTCAGCGTACCGCGTCGACAATCTCAGTGGCGCACGCGATACGCGATATGACGCCGGCCGTTGGTTGAGCTAACGGTCGCCACTCTTTCAACAGGAGTCCCCATGTCGAATCAACCCCTTGGCGCCGTGATCGTCGGAACCGGTTTTGGTGTGCTTACCCATTTGCGCGCGCTGCGAGGCGCGGGCATTGAGGCGAAGGCTCTCGTAGGTCGCAACCCCGATAAAACACGCGACCGCGCAAACAAAGTTGGCATTGAACACGGGCTGACTTCTCTCACCGAAGCACTGGCGCTCCCGGGTGTCGATTTGATCACGATCGCGACTCCGCCTCACACCCACTGCGAAATTGCGCTCGAGGCCATCGCGGCAGGCAAGCATGTGTTGTGCGAGAAGCCCTTCGCGCGCAGCGCCGAAGAAGGCAAGCAGATGCTCGATGCCGCTGAAGCTGCTGGCATTGTGCACATGCTGGGGACCGAGTTTCGTTTTTCTACTGGCCAGGCACTCGCAACGCGTAGCGTGCGAGAAGGTTTGATCGGCGAAGCCCGGCTGGTGAACTTCACCATGAACGTCCCGGTGCTCGCAGACCCTTCGGGCGAAGTCCCGGCGTGGTGGTCCATGGACCAGGAGGGTGGCGGATGGTTGGGCGCTTACGCGTCACACGTTATCGACCAACTTCGTGCGACGCTGGGCGAATTCGCCGGGGTGAGCGCATCGCTTCCCCTGGTGTCCGACCGCGACTGGAGTACTGAGGATTCGTACATCATTCACTTCCGCATGAAGTCCGGCACCGAGGGCGTGCTGCAGAGCACGGCGGGGGCGTGGGGAATGCCAGTCATCTGTTCGAAGTTCTACGGCAACAAGGGAACACTTTCGATCGAGGGCGACAACGTCACCGTGGCAAACGCGCAGGGGATCAAGACGCTCGACGTCCCGGAAGATCTCGTCAACGACGCGCCTTCGCCGCCGCCCGCTGAGTTCATGTCAACTACGTATGACCACTTGCACGCCGCCGGTTTCGACTTGGCGCCGTACACAAAGCTCTGTGAAATCATGCGCGACCGAATCCAAGGCAAGCAGGCATCCAACGACCCGGCACCCGGAACATTTGCCGACGGGTACGAGGGACAAAAGGTCTTGGACGCGATTCGCTTGTCCGCAGCCGAACGGCGCTGGGTCGACATCGACTAGAGCCTTGGTCCGCGCAAGCAACCGATCGGCAGCGCCGCACTATGGGGCGAAGCTTGATCGCCCCTTGATGGCCCAGCGATCACCTTGATAGGTGAGGACGTAGAGCGAGTCGTAGGAAGCGATTTGACCGCCGTCTTCGCGAAGTCGCACGAAGGTCGTCACCACGTGGACCTTCGTGTCGTCAGCCTGCACGATGTCGCGCCGAGTCCAGGCGCTTCGATGCCAGTCTGGTGCGAGAGCGTCGCGAATTCGGGCACGCCTTTCGGCCTTGGGCACGTTCAAGATCGGCATCGCTTCAAGAGGCGTACGCCAGACCGCAATCACGCCACTTGCATGGCGATAGTGGGGGAAGTGATACGTCGCGACGTGAGCATCCATGTCCAACGCGTTGAGGGCGTCGAGGTACTGATCGAGGACGTGCATGATCTGGGCGTCACGACTCACGACTTGAAGTTTTTCCGCACAGGCGGGCGACGCGATTGACCCTGCGGCGATCCCCAAGACCACAAAGCCAGTCTGAATTTTCTTACGTACGGACATGAGCGCGACTCCTCCATGCAATTGCGCCCCGCTTCGATCGGAGCGCAATCAAGATTGCGGACCCATCCTACAACGACGTGCCGAGTCGGGTCAGTAGCGAATCAAGCTCGCAAGTGGATTGGGAGGTTGAAGAAGTGCGCGGGCGGAGAAGTGCGGGGGCAGTGTGCATTGGAGATCAACGAAACTTTGCTCGAACGACAGCACGAAAATTGGGCCACGCTGTGCCGCCGTGGACCGTCGAAGAGCAAGCCCTGGTGCGACGGGCGCCAAAAGGCCCGCAAAGACTTTCGTTGAAGCGGGCGCCCTGCCGCACGATTGACGCCATGCTCGCATTCGCTCGCCCCCACGCAAAGCCACAGTACCTTCTTCTCACTTCGCTGAACCGACACACCGCGTAGCCGGCAGCATTCAATTTTCAGGAGAAACCCCATGACTCGATTCAACGGCAAGGTCGCTTTGATTACCGGCGCTGCAAGCGGTATTGGGAGAAGCACCTGTGTGCGACTCGCGAGCGAGGGGGCATCGATCTTTGGCGTAGACATCAACAGCGAAGGTCTCGCGGAAACCGAGTCGATCATCAAGGAAGCGGGCGGAACGCTTCAGGCGCTGACCGCAGACGTGACCGCGCGCGCGAATTGCTTCGAAGTTGTCGACGCCGCCGTCGCGGCATTTGGCAAGCTCGACGTACTGGCCAACGTGGCGGGCATCGTTCGTTTTGCTTCGGCGACCAACGTCACCGAAGAAGACTGGCGCTTGATCCACGCAGTGAACCTCGACGCTCCGTTCTTTCTTTCACAGGCCGCCATCCCGCACTTGATCGAATCCGGGGGCAACATCGTCAACATCGCGTCGAATGCTGGACTGATGGGGCAGGCGTTTACGTCGGCCTACTGCTCGAGCAAGGCCGCCCTGGTGAACTTGACCCGCGCCCTCGCGATCGAGTACGTGAAGCAAAACATCCGGATCAACGCGATCGCACCCGGCGGCACGACGACTTCGCTTACGCAGAGCATCGAATTTCCCGCCGACATGGACTTCGAACTGATGCAGCGATACGTGGGACTGCGCGGTATGAGCGATGCCTCTGAAATCGCGGCCGCAGTCGCCTACATCGCGTCCGACGAAGCGAAGAGCGTGCACGGTTCGATCTTCAGCATCGACAACGGAATGATGGCCGGATAAGCGGCACGCTTCGGGGTGTGCGGTCTAGGGGACGATGGACTTGGGGAAGTCGAGTCCCTGTTCCGCGAGGCCGGCACGGTAGACGGCTTCCATGCCGGCGGCGTCTTGTCGCATGAAAACGTTGCCTTCGCCGTCATAGAGATCCATCCCCTTCGCGACCGTAAAAAAGACGATCGTGGGTTCGGTGTTTTTGTCCGGCACTTTCAATGTGTGGATCGTGTCAGGCGGTTCGAACACGTAGTCTCCCGGGCCCGAAGTCCAATCGTATTCAAGGTAGTGCCACGTGCCTTGGATCGTGTAAGCGTGCACTTCGCCCAAGTGAAGATGCTTCGGAGCAAGGAAGCCTGGATGAAAGCGGTTTAGGAAGCTGCAAACTCCGTCTTCGGCCCCGCATTTCAGAAGCTTCATTTCGACCTTGCTCTCGGGGCTTCCCATCCACACCCACGGAACGTCGGCGCCGGGAACCACACGGGTCAAACCTGTTGTCTGTGAACTCATCAATTTCTCCATCAAAAGGGTGATGCCGAACACTATCGCGATTACCCCTGGCGCGACTCGCATACGTGGGCCAACTATGAAGTGATGGTGAGTCCAGACCCCGCCCCAAAGTCGCTAGCCGAGCGCGAAGCGTTGTATCGCGCCCAGGTCGAGCGGGACCTTCCGCGCAACTTTGCAGCGCACCTCTTCCACGGTCTGTTGGGCCAAACCGGGTTTCGCCTCGTCAACGCCCCTACGTTTCTGCCCGCCTACGTGATGCTGTTGTCGGGCTCAGAATTTGTGGTCGGCTTGTGCCGTTCCATTCAATACCTGGGCATGTTTCTGTCGCCGCTGCTCGGTGCCAACCTCATCGAACATCGCCAGAAAGTTTTGCCGATCGGCTTCGTGGTCGGACTCGGGATGCGCTTGCAGGTGCTCGGCATCGCGCTCGCTGGCTTCTTTCTCGCGCCGCCAGCAACCGTGGTCGCGATCGCGATCTTCTTGTTCTTCTTTGGCTTCCTGATGGGGATGCAGGGCGTCATCTTCAATTTCTTGATGTCGAAGGTCATCCCTGTAGAACGTCGAGGCTTTCTCGTCGGCGTGCGGACCACATTGGCGGGGCTGACCGCCGCCGGGGTCGCCTACCTGGGAGGGCGCTACCTCGTCGAGCCCAATGTCGCGGGGAATGGATACGCGGTGACCTTCCTCATCGCATTTGGGCTCACGTGTCTCGGGCTCGCCATGCTGATGCTGATCAAAGAGCCCGTGCCGCCAGAGGTGCGTGCACAAGTCTCGCTCGCGAGTCGGCTGCGCGAGCTCCCCGCATTGTTGCGCTCGGACCGGCCCTTTACGTTGTATTTCACGGGGCGGGCGCTCGCCACGATGGGCCGCATGGCGGTGCCCTTCTACATCCTCTACGTCGGTGATGTGATCGGCGTCTCTGGGGACGGAGGCGGTTCGATTCCCAGCGGCGAGGCCATCGGCATTCTCTCGACTGCGTTCATCGTCGCCAACTCGACCGGAAATTTCGGGTGGGGCGTGATGGGCGACCGCACCGGTTTCCGCCTCGTCTTCTTGGCGTCCCTCGGCGTCTGGATCCTCGGTGCCGCCGCCATCATGATCGCGAGCAACCTGCTTGGGTTCACGCTCTGCTTCCTCGCAGTGGGGGCCGGGATGGGGGGCTTCGAGATGGCGTCCCATAACATGGCGCTGGAATTCGGCTCGCGCTCCGACTTGCCGGTCCGGATCGCAGTGGCGAACTCAGCTCAAGAATTTGTCGGTTTCATCGGTCCGCTCCTCGGGGGCGCGATCGCCGTGGGATTCTCGAAGCCGAGCCTGTTCGTGGTCGCAATCGCATTTCAGCTAAGCGCGGCATTTATGGTGATGATGTTCGTCGACGAGCCTCGGCACCGCGCGTAGGCAAGTTCGGCGCGTCGAACCGCCCCCTCACGTTCAAGACTGCTTGTGTCGACGTGCAACTCGGTACGCATCTCATAGACACCGCTTGGGTTCGTGATTCGGTCAGGTCGGCCGGGGAGCAGGACGGTCCCCGGGGGTTTCATGCTAGTGGCCTCGCAACCCAGGCAAAACAGGCAGGCCAGTCGTCCCTGGCTCCCCCTCTTCTCGAAACGACGGAACGCAAGCCATTCCAGGGGCACGCAAGGTCGCGTCTCCACACCGAAAATCTTCGACACTTCCGCTCTCAAAAGGGGCAGCCACACGGTTTCGAAAGGCTAATATCGCGCCTTCCCGATCCAAGCTGGACGGGCAGTTCGGCTTTCTGCACGAACTAGACATTCACGGTTTCTAGTGCGAGCAGCACTTCTGTTAACCACGCGTTCAACGACGTATTGAACCCCTCATTACACCCTCTATTGAGAGAGTTAGGAAAGTCACCCATGTCACAAGAGATCGACCTCAGTCAGTACGGGATCACGACGAAGGAAATCCACCGCAACCTCTCGCCCGCACAGCTATATGAGCACGGTCTCGCGTATGACGGCAGCTTCATCACGTCCGATGGAGCATTGGTCGCCAATTCGTTTGCAAAGACGGGCCGCAGTCCAAAGGACAAGCGCATCGTCGACAACCCGGACAGCCACGACAACATTTGGTGGGGCAACATCAATATGCCCCTGTCCTCGGATTCGTTTGAAAAAAACCGCACCCTCGCACTCGACTACTTGAAGGGCCGCGAGCGCATTTATGTCGTCGACGGTTGGGCGGGTTGGGACCCGCGTTATCGCCTGTCCATCCGCATCATTTGCTCCCGCCCATACCACGCATTGTTCATGCACAACATGCTCATGCGCCCCACCGAAAAAGAGCTCGAGACCTTCGGTGAGCCCGACTACGTGATCTTCAACGCGGGCGCGCAAGCCGCTGACGAATCGGTAGACGGCGTCGACAGCGACGCGAGCGTTGCCATCAACTTCGAAAAGAGCGAGTTCGTTATTCTTGGAACTCAGTACGCCGGAGAGATGAAGAAGGGCGTGTTCTCGATCATGCATTACTTGATGCCCGACAAGGGCGTCCTCTCCATGCACTGCAGCGCCAACCTCGGAGCAGACAAAGACGTTTCGATCTTCTTCGGGCTTTCGGGCACGGGCAAGACCACGCTTTCCGCCGACCCGAAGCGCTTCCTGATCGGAGACGACGAGCACTGCTGGAGTGAGCAGGGCGTGTTCAACATCGAAGGCGGTTGTTACGCAAAGGCGATCAACCTGACCGAAGAGCAGGAGCCTGACATCTACCGAGCGATTCGCTTCGGTACGGTGCTCGAAAACGTCGTGTACGGCGAAAACGACCGAAAGGTCGACTACACCGACAACTCGCTCACCGAGAACACGCGAGCGTCCTACCCGATCCACTACATCCCCAACACCGTCGAACCGTGCGTGGGTGGCCACCCGACGAACATCATCTTCCTCACCTGCGACGCCTTCGGCGTGTTGCCGCCGGTGAGCCGCCTCTCGCCCGAGCAGGCCATGAAGCAGTTCCTCGCGGGCTACACAGCCAAGGTGGCCGGCACCGAGATCGGTGTGACGGAACCGGAAGCGACGTTCTCCGCCTGCTTCGGCGCGGCCTTTTTGGTCCGACACCCCAAGGTCTACGGCGAAATGCTTGCAAAGAAGATGGAAGCCCACGGCACCAATGCTTGGCTCGTGAACACGGGCTGGAGCGGCGGCGGCTACGGGGTGGGTGAGCGCATGAAGCTCGCCTGGACCCGCTCCATCATTGACGCGATACACGACGGCAGCCTCGCCGAAGCCCAGACTACGACCGATCCGTTCTTTGGCCTCAATATCCCCGCGCAGTGCGAAGGCGTTCCGGCCGACATTCTCAACCCGAAGAACACTTGGACAGATGCTTCGGCGTACGACACCGCGGCGAACAAGCTCGCGCAGTTGTTTGCCGACAACGAGGCCAAGTTCGACTAACGGGCTTCGCAGCGGCCATGCGCGTTGCGGCGGTTCTCCGCTTGGCGCCCGAGTTCGTGCTTCGGGTGCCGCTAGCGAAACCGGGCGCTACGGCTCGGGGTAGCGCGGGATAAGCGAAGAGAAGGGAACGGTTTCGCGCAGCGCAAGCAAGTCGACGAGGTGTAGTGCCACGTCTTCCGGCGCCATCGTGCGTCCGTAGAGAAAACCTTTTGCCACCCACTCGCGCACAATTTCACCCGTCGCAGCCGGATCCCAATCCTTCGCCATCTCGGTCGCATGCGTGTCGCCGATCGTCACACGCGTGAAGCCGACCGCGCGCTCTTCTTCCTGCCACGATTCGATCATCCGGTTGAGCGCCGCTTTGGTGGCGGAGTAGAGTGCGAGACCGCGACGCGGCGGCCGGTCTTCGCTTGCGACGGTAGAAACATAGAGTGCACGTCCGCGAGACTTTGCAAGATGGGGGAGGGCGGCACTCGTGAGCAGCGATGGGCCGACGACATTGATCTCGAAGGCTTGGCGCCACTGTTCGGACGTGGCGTCGGCGACGTTCGAAAGCGTCGCGGACCCCGCGGTGTAGACGAAGTCGGTTAGGCCTCCGAGTCCGTCGACGGCCTGCGCCACAGCACGCTTACACGCTTCGGCGTCTCGGACATCGCACGGCACGGCGATGTGCTGCGCTCCAAGCGCAGCAACTTCGGCGTCGAGTTTTTCGGCACGGCGCGCACTCAATGCAACACGCGCTCCCTCGCTCGCGAGTGCGCGCGCCGTCGCGAGGCCAATGCCCGACGTTGCCCCAACGACTAGAACCTGCCGCCCGTTCATCCGGCTCATGCTTACGCTTTGCCGAACGCGCCCGCGCTTTTAAGTTGCGCGATCTTGTCGGCGTCGTAGCCGAGTACGTCTGCCATTACGGCATCATTGTGCTCACCAACCGTTGGCGCCATCGTGGGAATCGGGAGCTCTTCATTCTGGATCTTGAGCGGCAGCGGCATCATGTCCGCACCGTGCTCGCTCGCCGGGTAGTGGGGGAAACGCACCTTGAACTGCGGATCATCCGCCAGGGTCTTCGGCGTATTGACCGGTGCGATCGGGGTGTTCTGCGAACTGCTGAACTCGATCCATTCGCTTGATGTCTTGGTCTTGAAGATGTCTCGCAAGATCACCTGCAGTTCGCGATTGCCCCGGGCGTGATCGGCGAACTTCGAACCCGGCCATTTTTCAAACAATTCCATGCGCCCGACGCCTTCGCAGAAGTTCTTCCAAAACGCCTGCTCGCTCGCCATAAAGAGAACGTGGCCGTCCTTCGATTCGTACATCTGGTACCGAACCCCTTCCTTCATGCCCGCAGTTCCTGGGGCACGGCGTTCGTAGTTGTCCGATTTGTTGCCGGTGACTTCCGATTCGGGCCGCTCGTACGCGCGCCACGATTCGCTTCGGTACCAGTCCATGTACGCAGCCGCGTCCGACTGACCAATTTCCATCATGCACCCAGTGCCGGTATCCCGTGCTCTAAGGACGCCGGCGAGGATTCCGAGCGCGCCGAACAAAGGACCCGCGTGCATGCCCATCGATGCGTGCTCGGGGATGTAACAGAACTCGTCTTCGTCGTAGGTGGGATTGACTAATCCGGCCCAAGTGTCAAACGCAATGCCGTGAGACGGAAGGTTTTCGTAAGGGCCCGTCATCCCATAACCCGAAATATTGATGAACACGATCTTGGGGTTTAGCGCCTTGAGGTCGTCGTAACCGAGCCCTCGACGCGCGAGTGAGCCGGGCCGCATGGCTTCGACCACAACGTCCGCTCCCTTCACGAGTTCACGGTAAATGTCGGCCCCTTCAGTTGTCTTGAGGTCGAGAGTGATGCTCTTCTTGCCACGGTTGATGTGGAGATGAAGCAGCGAAACCCCTTCGATAATGGGCCACGTCATTTCGCGGACATAGTCACCCGAGGGCGGTTCGACCTTAATGACTTCGGCACCTAAGTCTGCGAGATGGGTTGTGATCGCGGCGGGGCCAAGCATCGAGCTTTCGATGACGCGGATGCCTGAAAGCGGATATCTGGGGTCACTCATGGAAACTCCTCGAAGTGTCGAATCGCGCTGGGTCGACGGGTGATGCGCGATTGAAGCTGGAAACATTTGCGCGGCGAAGGCCAGCGCGGCAGCAACTTACACCCCTGCGCAGGGCCCTACAACCCGGCTGCAGACCTCTAAAGCTCGCTTTGTCGGGGCGGGGCGACGCGCAAAACCAAAGAGCGAGCCCCAACGCATTCGAGCCTCGCTCTTTGCCTGTTCGTTGCCAGCACACAGACTTGTACGGACTGCTCAGTCCATTCGCGCGAAGGGACACTGTGCGCCGAGCCCGTGCTACTGGAGCTTGAGAACCACCGGCTTACCGGGGCGCGTAAGAACTTCGCCTTCGAGCGCAACGCGTCTTACCACTTCGATGCCCATCCCGGTCGGGTCCGAGCGGCCTGGCAAGTCTATGAATTCAACTTTGGGGCTTCCATCCGCCACGTCGACTGAAATATTGCGAACAACTGCAGAATGGAGGCGACGACCCGCACGCTCGAAAATGCACTGCTGCACCGCACTGTGGATATGTTCAGCGAAATGCAGCCGCACTCGATACGCTTCGTTGGGAAGCGGAAAGCTGTGCTTCATCTCGTCGCCCGAGGCCGGATCGGTTCGACTGCTTTGGTAAACCGCGGGAACGTTGGTGCCGAGGATCTTGGTGTCGCCCGCCACGGTGTTCGCGAAGCCGGTGTTCCAGAGGCCCGCGCACCGAGTCCAAGTGCGACCGTCGCCCGCCAGCTCGTCTGCGCTTGCTCCCATGTTGACAGGGTACGGGCTCACCGGGGTCGTGAACTCGAAGCGAGTCGGGTCGTCGGGGGCGGGCACACCATCAACCTCACTGTCGGAAATGACGGGCGGCGCCAAGATTTTCTCGTTCGAGCGAATCGATTCGACGGTTTCATCGGAGTACGCGGTCATGGTGATGTAGACGGTTTCTTCGTCGGGGACATTGATCGAATGAAAGAAGACGCCGCCTTGGTTTTGCGCCGCTTCTGCGATGGCGATATCTGCGATCCCCACGCTCCCAGACGGACCGGGTCCCGCGCTCAAATACATGCGAAAGCCAGCAACGTGATCGAGCGAGTGTGTCCAGAGAATGGTTTCCACGCGCGCTTGCACGATCGATGCTGCAAATAACGCGACGACGAGGATGCAGACATGAAGCGCTCCGACCCTCCGCGCACGCGCGACGAAGGCGCGGTTCGCGAACCCACCACGGCTGGCGTCACTGTGGCAACTCGTCTGAAACATGACTGACCTCCATCGAATTGGACGCGATCTCAAGTCGCGATCTGAACTTTTGACTTCATGGTTTGCTTTGGGCCATCACCAGCAGCTCAGGCGAGCGCGCCCAGATGCAGCGAGTCGTTCAGCAGGTGAATTAACACGAATAAAACCATGAGGCCAATGCGGGTTCCCACGAAACCGATCGGCGGAAAAGCGTTGCGTAGATCGCCATCGGGTCCCCGTAACAGGCTTCATATTCGTTGATGACGCACTGGCAGGACGCGTCGCGTTTAAATGCTTGAGAGATCTGAGCTTCGTTTTCCCGCTGGCTCTCCACCTCGACACGGTCAAAGAGCTGCTCCCGGGCCTCAAGCTCTACGTCACTCTCAGCGCGCCGCGTCAACTCCAAGAGCGGATTCGGGAATCGCGGGCACGGGCTCACTTGGCGACGGGGCCTCTGCCTCTCCGATTCGCGGCGTGTCCGCCTTCGTGTTCAGGCGAACAGGTTTTGTGAGGACTACGGCCATTCGCTGCTTGGCACGATCACAAGCGGAGATTGCGAAGCGGGGACGGCCACGCGGGAATGTTTCCAGTATTCTTGGACATATACACCCTGTGCCGCGCATGACCCATCACGTTTGAGCAATTCGCATACAACTACGAAGCAACTCTCATCGCGTTGCAAAGCGAGAATCGCGTGGACGACCCGTCTTCTTTGTCCGGTCAAACTCGGCCCGCTACACCCCACTTATCACTCCGTGATGTCGTGGCATTGCGTCACCACTTTCCGGCGGTGCTAAATCGAACGTTTGAGGTGTCGAAGTGAGCAAAGCCCCGGCGGCAAGGACGATCGCCATGTTGTTGGCGGGCCTTTCCTTCGCGATCCATCTCGCGCTCGCGCTTCACCTCGACGCCACCGGTTCTCTCAACCAATACGACGTGTTCTTCCATGCAGACACGAAGGCGCGTCTTGACTGTATGGTGCGAGAATCGTGTGATCGCCGCGCAAGTATTTCTCATCCTGCCCTCGACCTGCTTGTAAACCCGCCCGTCCGAAGCGCGGCAAAAGTGGCGACTGCGTTGGGGGGCTGGGATGGTGACATCGAGGCAGCCCGGACCGCATTCGCGCTTTGGCTTAGCCCGCTCGCATCAGGAGCGACGGCCGCGTTTGCATTCCTGCTCTTTCTTGGCCTTGGCCTATCCCGGGTCTACGCCCTACTCGCCACCGCGCTCGTGGTGGTGTCGTTGAGCGGCTTGGTGTTCGGCAGTATTCCCGAAAGTTTTGCCCTGTCCGGAGCCCTGATCGCGGGAGCCTTTGCACTCGCGGCACATACCAAGCCAGGGGCTCGCAACGATCAAGCCCTGTGGCTTTGCCTGAGCATTGTCGCCACCGCAATCACGGTGACGAACATCGCAACGATCCTGATCTTGTTCGCCGCTTCCCGCTGGCTTGCGACCGATGAACCTCAAGTCATTGCCCGTCGCACAGCCGTTTTGTTTGCAACAAGTGCCGCTCTTGTTGCCGTACTGGGCTTTGCTTCCTATTCCCTCTACGACAGTCGCCCACTCACCACGGAAGCAGGCGCGCGCTACATCTCGAAATGGACTGAGGGCAACGTCCCATTCGATCGCGCCCTGTGGATGGCCACTGCGGCGAGCAACAGCATTACCGCGAAGCCCCCCGAGCTCGTCAACAACTACCAGGCGGACAAGAACAACTCTCGGTACAAGTTTCGGTTCACCTACGACCGCACCGCGAGCGTGTTCTCAACGTCACGGCCGCTGGGCTCGCTCTTGCTTGCGCTCGCCTTGGCGGGAGCGATCGCGATGTGGGCGGGTACGACGACACAACGCACACTGATGCTGGCCGCACTCGCGATCTTGATCTTCAACAAATGGCTTCACGCCTTTTGGGGCGTGGGCCACTTCTTGTATTCGCAGCATTGGAACCTCGCGTTCAGCGTGCTTGTCGTCGGTGCACTCTTCGCTACCGGCCGAGCGCTGCGCGTCGGTCAGGCGATCGTATTCGCGACCGTCGTGGCAGTCGCGCTTCAGAACGGGGCCGTAGTCCGACTCCTATTGGGCCATTTTACGATTTCGCCGAGCTGAGGCGCCTCCGAGGGCACCACAGCACCCATCGAATTTATTCGCCTACCGATTCGTCCAAAACTTCGTTCCTTGAAGGTCCCTGCAAAGGACGGAGGCGAGGAGATGACGTTTCGATTTGGGTCTTGGCTCGCGGTCGCGGCAATAGGGTTCATGGTGCTGCCGGGGACCAGCTCGGCGAAGTTGTCACCGGGCGTATCGCTCGAAGATGCACTCAGCGAATCGGAACGCGACGCGCTGGGCACCCTCGCCCTCGCCGGCGAAAACATGCGTGACGCGATCCTCGAAGTGTCACTGCATCCGCAGTCGGTTGAACGCATCGCGAGCATTTCGCGAGATACGAGTGATCAGTTTCGTGAACGAATGAAGGCGATCCCCCGGTCGAAGCAAAAAGACATGTGGGAACTCGTTCGGTATCCGGAACTCATCGACGAACTCGTCCAGGGCGGCAGGCCCGCGCGGGGCGCAGTCGTGGGCATCGTGTCTCCTTACCCGGAGAGCATTCGCAAGGTCGCAACTCGGATCGTCGATCGAGACTTCAACCTGCTGAACGACATCGCGCACCTGCACAGTGACGCCGAACGTGAAACGGCAAAGCTCATCGCCTCGCTTCCGCTAAGCGCCCAAGCAAACTTCCAAGCCCTCATCGAAAGACCCGACCTCATGAGTGCTTTGGCAGATCACCCCGGCCTATTAGATGAACTCGGCACCCAGTATCGCGAAGCCCCTTTGGAAACCCGCGATGCATTTAACCGCTATCACGAAGAAGAAACACTTCGGAACGAACAAGAAATAGCCCAGTGGCGTGAGGCGATTGAAGACGATCCCGAAGCGCGGGCAGAACTCATTCAGAGCGCAGAAGCTTTTGCAGAAGAAGAGGGCTACGACTCGCCGCGCGAAGTTGAACGCATCGTGGAACGCACGGAAGTCCACCACTACAGCCATCCGTATCCCTACTGGTTCGGCCCGCCGCATTGGCGTGCCAGCTACCACTGGTACCCACACCGGTCTCATTGGGGTTTCAACTTTGACACGGGTGGGTCGTTCATCGTGTTTGGTTTGCCGTCTGCCTACTATTCCTCGTGGCATTACCGCCACCCGCAGCGGCGCCACCACTACGGCCACATCGATCGCCATTTCAATCGACACGCGCCGCACAAGCGCCACTACCGAGGCGCTCGCATCCGGGAACACGCACGGTCGCATAAGCCGAAGCGTCACAACAACCACTACCGCGGTCAAAAGCGACGCGGACACCAAAAAGACGTTCACGTTTCGAATATTCGCAATCAACGACGGGACCCCCGATCGGTTCGCAACGACGACCGGAAGGGAGGTGGAACCCGAAGTCGAATTAGAACTCGAAAAGGAGATGGCGATGTTCGCACGCGCAAGCACACGTCCAAGTTTCGCGACGCCACCCGGCGCGCAAAGCAACGTGCGAGTGACAGGCGCGCGAGTGACAAAGGTGCGATTCGATCCCGGGTCGGCGAACGACGAGCTGATGCCTCGCGTACGAGCGACCGGAAGAAGAGCCGCGCCCAGCGGCCTAAGGCGAGATCGAAGTCGAAGTCGAAGTCGAAAACAGAGA
>Ga0115003_10000227_pt1 | contig 47511 bp, 48 predicted proteins | sample ArcticOcean_MG_C_7_FD_88736 | JGI IMG/M metagenome (GOLD analysis project Ga0115003, IMG submission 88736) | Marine microbial communities from western Arctic Ocean - ArcticOcean_MG_CB11_88 | ecosystem: Environmental > Aquatic > Marine > Oceanic | place: Arctic Ocean: Canada Basin | collected...
ATGCATTTTTCATTAGAAAAGCTGCGTCTTCTGCATTTCCACTTTTTACAGGTTTTTGATCTTTTTTATCTTCTGGGCCATCAGAGGAATTATCTGCCCCAAATCCTCCAAGAATAACGCTCACGAAAGATCTGTTCATAGCTTTACACATTATATAAGAAAGAATTGCGCCTGAAGAACCTACCAGTGCTCCAGTAATTATTAATGCCGTGTTTTCAAGAGTAAAACCAATTCCCGCTGCTGCCCAACCAGAGTATGAATTAAGCATTGATATCACAACCGGCATATCTGCTCCACCAATAGGTATGATTAATAAAACTCCAATTAAAAGAGATGCCATAATTACTGCCCAGAAAAAATTATTAGATTGTGATTTACATAAATAAAAAATTAATACAAAAATTGCTATACCTAAAATTAAATTTAAATAGTGTTGACCAATAAATGTAATTGGTGAACCTGACATTATTCCTCTAAGTTTTAAAAAGGCTATTATTGATCCTGAAAAGGTTATTGCTCCAACTCCAGCACCAATGGACATTTCTATTAAACTCGATAGTTTGATGTCACCTATTGAACCTAGATTAAAAGCTTGAGGATTTAAAAAAGCTGCTATAGCAACAAACACAGCTGCAAGACCAACAAGGCTATGAAAGCCAGCAACTAGTTCAGGCATTGCTGTCATTGGTATTTTGAATGCTATGAAAGAGCCTATAGCTCCTCCAATCATTAAAAATAAGAATACATAAACTGTAGATGTTGAAAAGCTCCCTATAGATAAGAATGTTACAGCTATAGCAATTATCATTCCTATAATTCCAAAATAATTACCTTGCCTGGATGTATCTGGTGAGGATAAGCCTCTAAGCGCTAGAATAAAAAGGATTCCAGAAATTAAGTAAAATATTGCTGATAAATTGGCTGATATCATTTTTTGTTATTTTTCTTTTTTTTGTACATTTGAAGCATTCTTTGAGTGACTAAAAAACCTCCAAAAATATTTACTGCAGCCAAAATAATAGCTAGAAAACCAAAAATACTGGAGATATCAAAAATATTATTTGATGAACCACCTAGTGCAGCTATTATTGCGCCCACTATGATTACAGATGAAATAGCATTTGTTACTGACATTAAAGGGGTGTGTAAAGAAGGTGTTACACTCCAAACAACATAATAACCAATAAAGATTGATAAAATAAATATACTTAATCTAAATATAAATGGATCTATTTCCATTATTTAATCTCCTTAATTAACGTTTTTTCTATAATCTCATCTTCCATATTAATATTAAAGTCTTTTTTTTCCTTGCTATATAAATTTCGAATAAAACTAAATAAATTTTTTGCATAAAGATTAGATGCGGTTAATGGAAGTCTATTCATTAAATTATTAACACCAATTATTTTTATTCCATTAACGAGATTAATTTTACCAATCTCAGAATAAGCTGAGTTACCCCCTTGTTCAGCAGCAAGATCATAAACGATAGACCCTGGTCTCATTAATTTTACCAATTCTTCACTTAAAATTCTTGGTGCAGGTTTACCTGGTATTAAGGCCGTGCAAATTACTATATCATTTTTTTTAAGCGCTTCTTTCATCATCTCAGCTTGTTTTTTTTTAAAACCTTCACTAGCTTCTTTTGCATAACCACCAGTTGTTTCTAAATTTTCTGATTGTTCGACTGTTAAAAATTTACCTCCTAAACTTTCAACCTGTTCTTTGGATGCCGCTCTTACATCTGTAGCCGATACTATTGCTCCTAATCTTTTTGCAGTCGCTATAGCTTGTAGACCAGCTACACCTGCGCCGATAACTAAAACTTTTGCCGCTGGAACTGTTCCGGCAGCGGTCATCATCATTGGAATAGCTTTTTCAAATTCATAAATCGAATCAATAACTGACCTGTATCCAGCTAAATTTGATTGTGATGATAAAACATCCATAGATTGAGCTCGTGATATACGAGGTAATAATTCAAGAGAGAAAATGTTAATATTTTTTTTTATAATCTCTTTAAGCTTATTTCCATTCTTAGAAGGATTTAACATTCCGATTAATATTGTTTTGTTTTTTAAATTTAAAATTTCATCGCTTGAGGGGCAGTTTACTTTTGTTAGTAAATTGCAATTTTCTAAAACTTCTTTAGCTGAATTTTTAATCTCAACCCCTATTGTTTTATATTCTGCATCAGCTATTCCAATATGAGTAGCATAATTTTTTTCTATAATTACTTTTAATCCTAAATTAATTATATTTTTTGCGGTTTCAGGAGTTATTGAAACCCTCTTTTCTAATGATAAATTTTCTTTTATTGATCCTACTGTCATTTTTGGAATATTGTGTAGATTAAAGTAAGGTTAAAGCAAGTATCACTAAGACCGCAATTACAGCGATGGATCCCCATAAAACAAACTTCGTAAATCCGTTCCAGGTTCCCTTGTAATCTTGATCGCTCATAATTAACCTTGACGAGCTTTAAATTTTGGATTTTTTTTATTTATTACGTAAAGTTTCCCTCTACGCTTAACTAACTTAGAGTTAAGATCTCTTTTTCTTAGTGATTTTAATGAGCTTGCTATTTTCATAATTTATAAAGCCTGGCAACGTCCTACTCTCCCATATCTTAAGACAAAGTACCATCGGCGCTGAAGGACTTAACTTCCGAGTTCGGAATGGGATCGGGTGTAGCCCCTTCGCAATAATTACCAGGCAGCAACTTATAGTATCTAATTAAATTGTTGTAAATAAAAAATTAGATGTTTTATGTTTTTTTTACGTTATATATTGCTACAATTAATGTTAATTCCAAGTTTTAAGCCTCTATCTCTAAATTCGCCCAGATCACCAATGGTCATTAACTGGTTGTTGATTTTTTTCCCTCTTTTTTTCATTTTAGGCAATTCTGCAATGAACCTGTTCACAGTATTATTTTGCATATTTTCATTCAGCTATTTCTTTAAAAATGAAGTTAAATTTTCATTAAAAAATTTAGAAATAATTTTTTTAATATTTTGTTTGTTGCTTGTTGCATCCTCAGTGTTAGAAAATGGCGAAGTTGTCAAGTCTATTTCTTATCTAAGATTTTTCATTCTTTTTTATTTTTGCAATTACTTTTTTAGAAAAAAATTAATTGATATAAAAAAACTTTTTAATGTCTATTCAACAATTGTCTTAGTAGTTTCTGTAGACTTAATCATTCAGCATTTTACTGGGTATAACATCGTTGGACTGAAAATAAATAATATGGGCGCAACAAGTTTTTTTATAGATGAGAGAGTTGCAGGATCTTTTATAAAGAGTTTTGGTTTTTTTTTAGTTTTTTTAATATTTACAAGATTTAAAAATATTAAATTTATAAAAATAATTTACATACCTATTTTGTTATCAATAATTAATATTTCAATATTTGTAACCACACAAAGGATGCCAATGATTATATGGATTACATTTTTGTTGATTTACGGTTCTATTTATTACAAAACAAAATTAAGGAGTATTATAATTTCTTTTTTAATTTTATTTTTATTCATTATTAACCCTAGTTCAGATAAAATAAGTAGTAGATATTTATCTTTTCGTGATGATGTAATTCAGCTAACCTCTAAAATGACCGAAGTCCATGAAATATTTACAGATAAAAAAAAATTAAAAGAATTTCGAGAACAAAAGGGTGGCTATGGTTCATATCGTTCAACGTTAAATAGTGGGGCTGGTCACGCCAATCTTTATGCTAATTCAATTGTTATATGGAAGAGTCATAAACTTATTGGGATTGGAATAAAAAACTTTTACAATAAATGCACTGAATTAAAAATGTATATGTGCTCCTTACATCCCCACAATTACTACTTAGAAGTACTAGTTACTACAGGATTGATTGGAACGCTCTTTTTTTTAATATTTTTATGCTTAATATTTTTTAAATCAATTAAATTAATAAAGATTAATTACCTTAATCAAAATTATGATAAATTAAATTTTTTATTAATATACTTCGTTATGTTCTTAATGAATTTTTTTCCCCTTCAATCTACCGGAAGTATTTTTTCAACTTCAAGTGCAACTTATATATTTATAATGTTATCTTTATTGGTTTCAAATTTAACAGAAGATAATCTAAGCAGCAAAAGTTAGATTAATCAAAAATTAAATTCATTTAATATTTATTTTCAGAATAAGTGTATATAATATTTAAATATGAAAATAGAAAAAGTCTCATTAAACGACTATCAAGAAATAAGTGAGATCAACAAAAAAAATTATTTAGATATTCTTAATGAAAGTGATTGGCGGGATATATGGGAGAAAAATCCATATTATATAAAAAAAGATCAAGATTGGACGATTGGATGGAAAATTACAGATAAAGCAAAAATCCATGGAGTAATTTTAAATATTCCATATATTTTTAAATTAAATGGCTCAGAATATTTAGCAGCAGTGTGTAGTAACTATGTGGTCGAAAAAAAATACAGATCATTTGCATTGAAATTAAGACATCTATTTTTAAATCAAGGGGGTGCTGACTTGCTTATTACTAATTCAGCCAACGAAAAAGCTGAAAAAATTATGGAAGCATTTAAAGCCAAGAAAATTGCTCAATACGACTATCAAAACCGGCTTATATTTGTATTAAATAGAAACAAAATATTTTTTAATTATATAAAGCAATTTAAATTTAATTTTAATCTAAACAATTTAGCAAAATTTTTTTTCAAAGTAAAAATCCCTACTCAAAATAAGAATGTTACTTTTTCTTTAAATAATAAGTTTGATTTAGACTGCAATCAACTTGAGAAAAAACTTATCTACGAAAAAAAATTTTTTTCTTCTAAAAATTTAGATTGGCTAAATTGGAAATATAACAAATATCTTAAAAAAAATCATTTATTTATTGTAAAAATTTTCGATAATAAGAATTTAGTTGGATTTATTGTCCTTATTCAAAATTATGAAAAAACCTATAAACTGAAAAGACTTTCAATAACAGAGATTGTAATTATTAAGGAAAAAATGTTTATTTTAAATTATGTTTTAAATTATTGTATTAATTTAGGAAAAAAGAATAATTTTGACGTTATTGACGCTGTAGGGTTTCAAAAAGAAAAAAGAGTAATATTTGAAAAAATAGGTTTTATTAAAAAGAAAAGTGCAAATTATAATTTTTTAATTAAGAATAATAAAAAGGAACTAGAAAATACTTTGTTTAATAATTCAGAAGAACTAGATTTATCATTGACTGATGGCGATGGTGTATTAAATTTATAATTATGATAATTAGTAAGATTATAGATAATACTATTGAAGAGTTTAATAATAACCAAAATGAACATAAAATAAATAATGAAAAAAAATTTTTGATTTTTGGTGAGGATAGTTCTTTGGACTCTCTTGCCTGTGCAAATTTTTTAACTGATTTAGAAAAGAATGTATTAAAGAATTTTAATATAGATATAGATATAATGAACGCAATTTTTACAGAGAATAAAGATAAAATATATTTACAAGATCTAAAAATAATTTTAGAAAACCAACTTAAAAAATGATCTTCCAAACCTTAAGAGTGTCTCTTTTTCTTGAATTAATAACTTATTTAAAAAAAAATATTTTAATAGAACTTTAAAAACTAATTTTTTTTTAAAATTATTTGGTTGTGAAAATATTAATGAGCAAAAATATAGTTTTTTCTTATTTTCGACAAACATCTTGTTCAAGAAAACATCTAAAATATTTATTTGTTTGATGAATGAAAAGCTTTCAAACTTTTTATTTTTTTTTAAAATTATAAATTTTATAAGTGAATTAATATTAACATTTATTTTTATTTTTTTTTTTATATTAATATGTGCTATTTTGTACCTTTCTATAACTTGTTTATTTTTATTTCTAAAACTTTGTTGTGAGCTATGTTTTCTGACTAACGTGAATTGTTTGTCTAATATTTTAACTTTAAATCCTTTTCTTATTAATCTTGAAATTAAATCAAAATCTTGGGTATATTTATATTTTCTTGAGTAACTTTTTATTTGTTTTAACACTTTACTTCTAAACATAATTGTTGTGTGCGAGAATGGGTTGTCAATAAAAATTCTAGTCTGGATCAAATTATGATTAAGGGTAAATCTTCTCCTTTTTAATATTTTTCCGAATTCATCAATTGTATTTGACTTACCAGCTACTAAACAATGATCTAAGTTTTTTTCAAGAAAATTAAAACTATCTTTAATTCGATTCGGTAAACAAACATCATCTGAGTCCATGATTGCAATATAAGGTGACGTACTTTTTTTTATTGCTTTATTAAGTGAATAAGACTGACCGTGATTTTTTTTATTTCTAAATATTTTAAAATTTTTATTTTTTATTTTTTTAAGAATTTGATAAGAGCCATCATTTGAACAGTTGTCTATAAATAAGACTTCGTAAGACTTAAAGTCAATTTTTTCTAAGCTTTTAATACATTCTCCCAAGTATTTAGCCGTATTATATACAGGTACAATTATGCTTACTTTTGAATTCATAAATTTATTTTTTTAAAATATTTGATATTATAAAGTCTTAAAATAAATAAATATTAAATAAAATAACAATGATTACTTTTTCAACATTTAACAGAGGAATTCTCATCAGAATAGACGATATTGCGGAAAATATGAATTGGGAGCTTATGGAAAAATGTGAAAATTTATTTGATAAATATAAAATTAAACCTGTTTTAGGCATAATACCGAATAATCATGATCCTGAATTATTAAATTGGCCAAAAGAAAAAAATTTTTGGCAAAAAGTACGATCTTGGCAAAATAAAGGTTGGGAAATTTCGATGCATGGCTATTCACATATTTATGAAACCGAAACAAATAAAAAAGATTTTTTTAAATTGGGTGGTAAATCTGAGTTTTATGGAAAATCTTTAGAAGATCAAATATTAAAAATCAAAAAAGGTCTTTCAATTTTTAAAAAGAATGAAATTAAAGTCAGGTCGTTTTTTGCCCCCAATCATACTTATGATAAAAATACATTTGTTGCTCTAAAAAATTGTGGCATTTATCAAGTGATTGACGGATACGGAATACTACCTTATTCCGAAAAAGGATTAACATTTATACCTCAACTTTTTTATCGACTTTTTATTTTACCGTTTGCTCTTCAAACAACTCAAATTCATTTAAATGATTGGAAAATTGAAAATTATAATAATTTTGAGAAATTTATAATTGAAAATAAAAACAAAATTATTACTTATGATTTTATGCTTAAAAATATTTCGGATACTTTTTATTTCAACATAATTAATAAAATTATAAGACATTTTCTTATTTTTATAAGAAAATTTTATCCGCAAAAAAATTAAAATTTAAAATAACTTTGTATATATTCTCTATGTTTTAGTGTGGTGGGCGTGATAAGAATTGAACTTATGACCTCTACGATGTCAACGTAGCGTTCTACCACTGAACTACACGCCCTTAAATTTATTTTTTATTTAAATCTTCAAAAATTGATTCACTCATAATATTTAATTGTTTTTTTAATTCCTTCAAGAAAGTTAATTTTTGGTGTCCATTTATATTTTTTATTTATTTTTTTATTTGAAGGATAAAGAGATTTTGTTTCGTCATTTCTCATTTTTATTTTGCCATAAAGTGGTTTTCCTTTTTGTATAATTTTATTAATTGTTTTGATAACATACTTAACACTTAATGGTTTGCCACAACCAACATTATATATTCCAGATATAGCAGCTTTTTTATATTCTAATATTTTTATAATTAAATCAACAAAATCACTAACATATAAAAAATCTCTTAATTGCCTCCCATCAGTACACTTGAACTCTTTATCTTGCAGACAATGTTTGATTGTAGATGAAATAAGTCTATCTGTTTTTTGATAAGGACCATAAACTTGATAAAGTCTTAAAATTAAATAATTTATTTTTTCTTTTTTGCTTTTTGAAATAATATATTTTGAAGCATTTAACTTAGCTTTTCCATAAATAGAATTTGGTTTACAAGCTCTAGTTTCAATTTGAGGTGATTTTATATTGCCATACTCTAAACTACTTCCTATTTGTATAAAGAGATTTAAAGTTTTTAGATTTATCTCATTTAAAATATTTTTACAACCAACGTAGTGGGAATTGTTTGTTTGTATAACATCTTTGTGATTTATATTGCCACCCAAATTTATTATAAAGTTGAATTTTTTTTTTTGTAATTTACTAAAATTTTTTTTATATTTTATATCTAAAATTATATATTTAACATTTTTAAATTTATTAATCTTAGGGGTTGGATTAGATGATAGGGAAGTTATTTCATATTTTTTTCTATTAAGCTTTTTGATTAGATTTTGACCTAAAAAACCTGTTCCACCGACTATTAAAATTTTATTTTTCAAATTTTCTTATTTTTATATTTTATTAATAAAAATTTTTTTACTCTATCTAAATCTCTCTTTGTATCCACACATTGCCAATAACCATAATGCTTATAAGCAGTTAATTCTTTCATTTTAGTAACTTTTTCTAATGGGTGTTTCTCCAAATAAGTTCCATCTGACTTAATATAATCAAAAAATTTGGGCTCTATTATAAAAAAACCTCCATTAATCCAACCTTCATCCATTCTTGATTTTTCTTTAAAATAAGCGACTTTATTACCTTTGATTTTTATTGAACCAAATCTTGCAGGAGGTCTTACAGCCGTCATTGTTACCATCTTTTTGTTTTCTTTATGGAATTTTAAAAGTTTTTTTAAATTTACATTAGACAACCCATCGCCATATGTCAGCATAAAGGTATCGTCTTTTAGAAATCTCTTTAATTTCTTTAACCTACCCCCTGTCATTGTCTTTTGTCCTGTATCAATTATATTTACTCTCCAATCATAAAATTTCTTCCTAAAGAATTTTTTAATAACTTCATGTTTATAGCCACCTGCTATATAAAAATCTTTAAATCCGTATTTAGCGTAATGTTTCATGATATGAAAAATAATAGGTTTTTTATCTACCTTAACCATAGGTTTAGGAATGGTTTTTGTATATTCAGAAAGACGAGTACCTAATCCTCCAGCTAAAATAACTACTTTCATTTAATTTTTTCTCTCATTAACGAGTTTTTGATAATAATTAATTTGATCTAATGAATTTTTTCTAGCTTTTTTTTTATCTTTATAAAATTTTTTATACCAATCTGTAGTTAAAAAAATAGTTTCATTAAATTTTAAAATACATTTCCAATTAAGATTTTTTTTTGCTTTTGTACTATTTAATTTAAGCAAAGTATTTTCAAAGAATATTTTTTTTGATTTTATAATCTTCCAGCTAACAACACTCCAATATTTTTTCATCTCTTTAACAACTTCAATAACTCTAAATGTGTGCTTGTTATTGGGTCCAAAATTAAAGGCTTGTCCGTGATATTTTTTTTTATTTATTTTTAGATTGATTGCTAGAATTATATAACCATTAAGAGCTTCCAAAACATGCTGCCAGGGTCTGGTAGAATTTGGACTTCTAATTATAGCTTTTTTTTGTTTGCTCCAGGACCTGATACAATCTGGTACTAGTCTGTTTTCTGACCAATCTCCACCTCCTATAACATTACCCGCTCTTGCGATAGCTATGGATACTTTGTTATTTTTAGAAGAAAAAAACGACTTTATATATGATTTTATTGCGAGTTCTGCAGAAGACTTAGATGCGCCGTAAGGATCTACACCTCCTAATAGATCGTCTTCTTTATACCCCCTATCAATTTCTAAATTTTTATATGCTTTGTCGCTTGTGATTAAAATCACATTAACTTTTTTTTTATAATTTTTTAAAGACTCTAATAAATTAACTGTTCCCATCAAATTACTTTGCCATGTATCCAAAGTATTAATGTATGATTTTTTTACTAAAGCTTGAGCAGCTAAATGAAATATAAAATCTGGTTTTGTAGTATTTATAATTTTTCTAAACTTTAAAGAGTTTGTTATATCAACTGATTTAGATATAATTGATTTGGAAAATTTTAAAGAGTTAAAATGAGATGGTGAAGTTAATGTGTTCTTTGAAACGCCTACAATTTTACCTCCCAGATTTTGTAACCATAATGTAAGCCACGATCCCTTGAAACCAGTATGACCAGTTATTAATATTGTTTTTTTATTAAAAATTTTTCTATAATTCATAAATTTATTTTTTTATGGAATACAAATATCTAAGAACGACTCTTTCATTTTTTTTTGATTTAGATCCTTTGTGAACTCCGCCTTCGTCAAAAATAATTGCATCGCCTGCTGAAAGAGAATAATCAAATTTATCATTAGCTGGTTCCCTTTCAATAATCTCAGTCGAATTCAAAAAGTTGGAGATAAAATTTTGATCTTTAAAATATTGATTCAAATAATCAATATTTTTTTTTACTAAAAACCTAAAATCTTTAAAAAGATAATAACTATTAAAATCTATTTTTTCTTCATAAATTCCTTTTCTCAAAGCATAGCCAATCTTATGCGATCCAGGTATATAGCTCATGCAACCATTATTTGGACCTACTTCAGTTAAATAAATAAAAAATTTTACATGAGCAAAATCTGGATTAACGAAACCAGAATAATTTTTTTCATCACCTTCGTATGCTTGATCGGTGTGCCAAGGTAAAACATCTTTGTTACTTACAGGTGAATGGTAAGAGTCAATAAATTTTAAATAACTTCTTTGTTTAAAATATTCATTAGTTATTTTACTTAATTTTTTATTTTTTGCTAAATTTAAAATATATAAATGATTATTAAATTCTATAAAATTAAACTTTAAAAGCTTGAAAGATAATAACTTATAATCTGTAGAGAAATAACTTTTCGGATGATTTTTTTTAATTCTTTGACTGGCAAGAATATTCTGTAAGGAGAATAGTTCTTTTGTACTAAGGAAATTTTTTACTTTAACTATTCCATTGTCTCGCAAATCATTAATATTTATATTCATAAATTTAATTATTTTTCAAAAATAAAGTTATATGTTTTTTTATAATCATCTGAAACATTTATTAAATTAGTTCTATTTTTTTCTATAAATTTAAAATTTGCATTTGTTAAAATTTCAAAGGACTTATCATATTGTTCAGTAAAGTTTTCATTTAATTCTATCGAAATACTCTTTAAATTTTTTGATTTCAAAGTTTCTTCTCCACCAGATAATATAAAGTGTTCAATTCCATCTACATCCATTTTAATATAATTTGGTTGCTGTATAATTTTATTTTTAATAAGAAAATCCATGTTGGAACCCAATATAGAATATTTATGTTCAAATTTTACTTTTTCACCGTCATGTCCAAACTCTTCGCCAAATGAATGCAGTGCGGATCCTTCTAAAAAATTACTTTCATTTAAATTTAAAAATTTATTTTGTGAACTTGTTAATGCTAATTGACATATATTTATTTTGTCAGATAAATTATTTTTACTTATATTTCGACTTAAAATTCTCAAATTGCTAGTGGATGGTTCAAAAGCGATTATTTTAATATTTTCATATTTTAATGCAGCAAAAATTGAGTATAAACCAATATTTGCACCTATATCCCAAAAAACTATTTCACCTTCACTACTATTAAAATTTTTTATCCAGTCTAAAGTTTCTGGCTCTTTCGTGTAAAATGTATTCACTCTCCATTCTATTAGATTATTAGGACAAAAAAATTTAACTTTTGTATTCTCTATCTTTTTTTCTTTGTAAGAAATTTTATTTACAAATTCAACAAAATGTAGAACGACACTTTTCTTTTTAAATATTATTTTAAAAAAATTATCTATACCAATGATTACTTTATAAATTATTAATAAAAGTTTATTTAACATAAATTTGATATTTTTTTTTTTGAGGAAAAATTTATGAAAGTTTTTCTTTTTTTTAATTCATACTTAAAAATATTATTATTTATTTGATGAACTTTAATATCAGGCCATAAGGTTGCGCTATAACTATCAAAAACTGGATTAGTGCAGATATGATAACAATTGACCCCGAACTCTAAAGCAATAATAATTGCTGTTGTTTGACCAAAAAATATAGAGCTTACTTCTTTTATTTTTTTATTTTGGGGTGCATGATTTATTTCATTTATTTTATTAACAAAATTAATATGCTTTTTGTCTTTTAATTTTAACGGGTGTTTTTTAATTTGATAATCTTTTAAATTCAATTTTTTTTGCTTAAAAAGATAAAATAAATTTTCTAAATATTTTTTTTCACTATAAAGTTCAAATGGTAAAAACATCTTATTGATATAATTAATTTTTTTTTCATTTTGAAATCTTAAGGATTTAGTGAGTTTAATTTTTTTCTTTGGCCAGAGTAAATGCTTTCTATAAAACTTCTCTTGAGCTGATCCTGTTATGTAAAGTATATCAGGTGAGAAATTATCATAGATTAAATTTAAAGGCATGGGTGGTGGAGCGCTGTGATCATATGCAATATTTTCTATATCTGGATTATAATTTTTATTATATTTTATTAAATCTTTTTGAAAAATTTGACCTTCGTATGTGATAAAAAAAAATTTAATATTTTCAAGATCCACATTTTTTTTATAAATTTCAATAACTTGATTAGAAAATGCTGAATAAACATTAAATTTTTTAAAAAAGTTAACTCCAATGAAATATTTTTTTAGACAGAAAAAAAAATAATTAAAAAAAAAGATAAGCCCTGAAAAAAAATTATTTTTTCTATGTACAAGAATTATATTATTATCAACTTTTTCTGGTAACTTCTCATCCATATATATCAGAAACCAAATTGTAGACTTTGTTTTAGAGGAATCTTTTTTTAAATATTTATCATGGTAAACGCCGTTGCTTTTAAAATTATCCTTAAATGCCCAAGAAACTATAATATTTTTATATTTATTTTTTTTGTTTATATAATTTGAAAAATTAAGCCGCGTATTTTTTATGCCATAAACATGTTTGAAATAACTTGTCATTAAATCAAGGTATCTTTTTTTATCAATAATTGTTTTTAATAAACACGTTCCAGGGTTATTTTGAAAAATCGCGAAATATGAAAAAATATTATGAGAATAATTTTTTTTTTTTATTGTATTTTTGGAAAATAATATTATTTTTTTTTGACTTGAGCTTATCATTGAATTTTATCTTTTTAAAACTTCATCCCAAGCTTTAACATGTTTGCTGCCTACAAGATCACCAACAACATCACACTTATTACATGGTTTAAAACATCTACTACCGCTATTTAGTTTTTCTCTGGCAAAATTAGAATTTTTTGACTTCCATATTGATAGGAAATCATCTTTATTTAAATTTCCCAAAATCATTTCTTTTGACCAATCATGAGAACACATTAAAACATCTCCATTATAGTCTACAAAAAACATATAACTTGGGTATGTACATTGCTTATCTATATATTTATTTGACTGATCTATCTTATGTTCAGCATTCGATAAGTTTCCAGCTCTATTGCTTAATGTTAAACCAAAGTCCAGTTCTTCAGGCAAATATCGATTTCTTATAATGTATTGGGATTTTTTAAGATTAAGACTTTCACACATTTCATGGAATTGGTCTTCTTCTTTTTTTCCATCATAAACACTAATTAATAGCGTTGTTAATCCTGCATCGTATAAATTTTTTAATCTAACTTTGCTAAGCACATCACCATTAGTAACTATTTCTATTTTTGAGTCTGGCATAGTTTTTCTTGCAAATTCTATATCCCTAAATATATCTTTTTTGAGTAATGGTTCATTAAAGCCACAGTATGCGAATATTCCGTTAAAATTATATTCCGCTAAGTCGTTACATAATTTATCGTGCAAATCATTTGAGAAAAATTCGTGTGCATGATCATAGTCAGGGTCGCTTCTAGGACAAAATGAGCATTTTCTGTTGCAAATACCAGAATTGCTTATCTCAATAATGGATGGGAGTGGGGTTCCATCTGGCAAAGCTTTAAAAGAATCGTTGTAGATCTTTGATTTTCGATCGATGTTAGGGTCGTAAAATTTTTTATCTTCAATACTCATTTTCCTGCTGTCCAGCCCCCATCTGAAATTATAGAAGTACCTGTAATACTTGCGGCGGAACTTGTTGTTAAAAAATAGACAATATTTGCGATTTCTTGAGTGGTTGAAAATTTGCCTAATGGAATCTTTTTTTTAATTAAATTAAGTCTCTTGCTTGATTTATTTTCAGATGAATTAACAATAGTTTTAGTTGGTGATACAGAGTTAACTCTGATTCCATGTTTGCCAAGATCCATAGCAAGTGATTTTGTTAATCCCTCAATTCCAAATTTAACCATGCAATAAATTGATCGATTGTGTGCCCCCATGTGTCCAAGTTGAGAACCAAGGTTTATTACATTCCCTTTTATTTTTTTTTTAATCATTTTTTTTACAAAAATTTTTGTCAGCATAAAGTTTGCTACTAAATTTACATTAATCATATTATTCAAATCTTTTTCGGTTACTTCAGTAAAATATTTTTGATTCTCACCTGACGCATTGTTTACAATCGTATTTACTAACTTCACTTGATTTCCAATCTTTTTAATAAAATTTAAATTGTTTAAATCTCCTACAAAAACTCTGATATTTGAATCATACATTTTTTTTATCTTATTAACTTCTTTAATTTGGCTTTTTTTTCGCACTGTTAAAATCAAATTTTCATTTTTTGAAGCAAATAATTTGGCAACCTCAAAACCAATTCCTCTACCAGCTCCGGTTATTAAAGTTATTTTTTTCATGGTTTTATATTGTAAATTTTTTTCCAAGCTGCTGCATGTTTGTACCCAAGAACAGTTCCTTCAGCATTACATTCTGTGCAAGGACTATTACATCTTTTCCCATTTAAAAGATTTTTTCTATATTGAGTTATTGTTTTTCCAACCCAAATATCAAAAAAATCTTCAAGCATTATATTTCCCATTGTTCTTCTTCTTTGCCAATCTTGAGAGCATAGAAAAACGTCTCCATTCCAATCTATTAAAGCTGAGTAGGAGGGGTAAAAACAACTAGTAAAAGTATCTTTAGTGTCCTGAACTCCAACTTTAACGGTCCCAGCCCTATTGGTTAATTTTAAACCATAATCTTCTTTTTCATCAAACCATCTATTCCTAAGAATTACAAAATCTGCAGGTACCTGAGCTGCGTTAGCCATGGCTTTAAATTTAGTTACTTGTTCAGGACCATCGTATAAACTAATTAATAGTTTGTTAACATTTGAATCATATAGTTTTTTAATTTGATCTTTATTTAACGTGTCTCCATTTGTAACTATTTCAACGAAAGATGCCTCTGCTAACTTTTTTGATATTTCATAAATTTCTTTATGTAACATTGGTTCTCCATATCCACATAAAACAACTGAGCCATTATAATTTATTTTTTTTAATCCTTCGGAAAATTTTTCTATGAGACGCATATTCATTTTTTGATAAGTGTCTGGTGCTACGGCTGGATCAGATTTAGGACAAAATACACATTTTCTATTACACACATCTATCAAACTTAACTCTATCCAACTCGGTATTGGTACATTCTTATAATAAACAAGCTGGTCATCAACAATAACTGTTCTTCTTTCGATATTTATTTCAATTTGTTTATTTAATTTTTTAGTTCTTTTAGATTCTTGAATAGTCATAAAGTATAAATAGAATACAATTTTGTTCAATTAATGAACAGTAAAAAATTAATTATTTGATATATTCTTGATGTTTAACAACAATTTTTTCATATAAACAGTCGGTCCAAGGGTAAATCTTAGGCAAGTTTTGCAAGCCTTAATATTTGGTGCTTTTCTAACTAAAATTCCAGATTTTTGAAGACCATTAAATATTTTTTTTACAAGAGCCTTTGTATTAAAGTCAACTAAGATAAAGTTTGAGTATGTTTTGTAATAATTTAATCCTAATTTGTCTAGTTGTTCTGTTAAAAATTCTTTTCCTTTCAATGTGTCAGAAGTATATTTATTAACAATATTTTGATTTTTTAAAATTTCCTCAATTGTTAAACACGTAATAGAGCTAATCTCATACATTGGCCTAAAAGCGTACAATTTTTTTATTAAATTTTTATTGGCTGCTATAAACCCAGCTCTTATCCCGGCAAGACCAAAAGCCTTTGAAAAGGTTCTTAAAATAATTAAATTTTTGAATTTTTTAATAAATGATAAAAGGCTCGATTTATAGAAACCGAAATACGCTTCATCAATTACTACAAAACAGTTTTTTTTATTTGCTTTTTTAATAATGTCTAATAGTTTTTGATGTTCTATAACTGTTCCAGTTGGACTATTTGGATTTGCGATCATAATCATACTTACTGTGTTATTTATTGAATTATAAATTTTTTTATAATTCAATGTTAAATTTTGATCGTACTCAATTCTTACCTGTCTAGTTTCATAAATCTTACTGTAAACATCTACCATTCCAAATGTGGGACTTAGAGTTATAATTTTTGAATTCTTTTGGGTTAGCAGTTCAAAGCAATGCCTTATACCAATATCTGATCCAGAGGTTATTAAAAAATTAGATCTCGGCATCTTGTATTTTTTAGACAGTTGATCATATATTTTTTCTGTTTCTGGGTATGCAGTGAAATGAAAGGAAGAAATTTTTTTCTTTATTCGATTAATAAAATAACTTTCAAAATCTGAAATTCTTTCATTTGCATCTAATCTTAATTTATTAATACGTGTAGAATAAATACCTCTATTTCTTTTAATTGTATTTATATTTCTAAAATTTGAAAATTTTTTTAGCATAATTTAAATAAAGTTTATTATCTTATCGATTTGATTTTTTTTTAAATTTACACTTGAAGGTAAGCATAAGAGATTTTTAATAGCTTTTTGCGCATTAACAATTTTATAAGAAAAATTTTTTTTAAATGGTTTTTGTAAGTGATTAGGATGCCATACAGGTCTTAATTGAAATTTTTTCAAATTTAATTTCTTTATAATTGAAATAATTTTTTTATTTTTCTTAATCTTAATTAAATTTAACCAATTGTTATTAATTGAATATTCTGGTGAAGCCATGATCTCTAATTCTTTTATTTTCTCTGTCTTTTTAACATAGTAATTTCTTATTGCTCTTTTTTTTTTAATAAAATATTCTAGCTGTTCTAATTGTGCCAAGCCTAATGCTGCACTTATATTTGATAGTTTATAATTAAATCCAACTTCATTATGTATAAAATTAAGACCATTATCTATAGCCTGTGTTATTAGATAATTTGCTTTTAAGTAATATTTTTTATTATTGGTAACTATAACCCCTCCATTGCCAGAGGTTATTATCTTATTTCCATTAAATGAAAAAACTCCAAAATCTCCAATTGTCCCTGTAAACTTGTTTTTAAATTTTCCACTTATATATTTTGTTCCAAGACTCTCCGCCGCGTCTTCTATCAGTTTGATATTTCTTTTTTTACACAAATGATAAAGCTTCTCCATTTTTGCTGCATTTCCAAATGTATGCACAATAACTAGTGCACTTATAATCTTTCTAGTCTTAATGTTAAGAGTTTTGCCTCTTACGTATTTGGTTTTTTTCAAAATAAATTCTATCGTTTTTTCCTCATCTATATTTAGGTATTGATCAACATCCATGAAAACTGGATTAGCACCGACATATTTAATGGCATTAACTGTTGCAATAAAAGTGATAGTAGGGACAATAACTTCATCATTTTTCTTAACACCAGAAAGTATCATGCTTACATGAAGTCCAATCGTTCCGTTTAAAACCGGGATAGCAAATTTTGCTTTGGTTATCTTTTTAATTTTTTCTTCAAAAAGTTTAAGGTACTTTCCTGATGTCGAAACCCAATTTTCTTTAATACAACTTGTTAAGTATTTGATTTCATTTCCAACAAAAAAAGGTTCATGTAATCCAATGTTTTTCATTATTTATATTTTTAGATTAATTTTCCTATTAGTTCAAAGTTTCTTTTTTTATCATTTCTATTTGTTAAATATGCCTTTATGTAGCTTTTATATAAATATTTATTAAATATAAATAATTCATTAATCTTTTTTTTATCAAAATCTTGATCAATATTAATTGGTGTTAAACCCAAAGCTGAAGCCATAAATTCTTGATTATCTAAAAAGGAGTTTTTTTGATTTACAAACTCATTAGTATAGATAAATGCTGCTGGCTTTTTATGTAAAGCTGCAAATGAAATTCCTGCACTATCTCTTGTAATAATTATTTTTGAATTTTTAGCCACCTCTGATAAATTTTTATTTATAACTTCTCTTCCGTAATAATATTTCGGTCTATTTGATTTATGTTTAACTTTTGGATGAGGAACTATTTTTATTTTAATATTTTTGCACTTCTCAATTGAGGAAAAAAATTTATCTAAAGAGGGGAACCATTTTTCAGGTGTACCTCTTGCTTTCACTTTTTCACCATCAAGAAAAGTATCTCCAATAAAAAGTGGTGTTGGGGCTTCTAGAAATAATCCGTAGTTATATTTAAATGTTTTTTTTATATTTTTAGATTTTAAAAACATATTATAATCAAAGCTATTACCACTAACAGTTTTTACTTTATTTTTAACATACTCTTCTGGTATAATTCTATTTCCTGTCTTTACTAAATAAGTTGGAAAAATTTTATTTTTTTTCGCTAAAAATATAAAAATTTTATTCCTGATAAAAAATATGATTTTTCTAGGATTAAAAAAAATACTAAAGATTAAATTTTTGAAAATTTTGGGTAAATTTTTTTTAATAATATTTACCGGAAATTGCTGTTCGGAAAATTCTAAAGTTTTCACGTTCATTTTTTTTAAAAAAAAATTAAAATTATAAGAGTTTACATCATGATTATTAATACCTTTTATTATTAATATATTTTTTAAATACTTCATGTTAATTTTTAAAAAATATTTTTTCCAACCATGAAAGGTATTAAAATATTTAAGTCTTTTATTTTTAATATTATTAGCATAAGATTTTTCGAAACCTGGATGTATAAAGTCGATTAAATCATGAATTTCAACTTTATGGTTAAATTTTTTTTCATATTCTTCAATGTCATATCTAATTAAATCAATTTTTCTTAATTTGCCCGGCAGTATAATAAGAATTAATTTTTTGGACATTTTTAAATTATCGTCCATCCACCATCTATAACTATATTTGTACCAGTAATATATGAGCTGGCTTCAGAAGCTAAAAATATAATGGTAGGAGCAATATCTGTAGGTTTCCCCATCCTTTTTAATGGTGTTTTTTTTGAATATCTTTGTATGAATTTTTTAGATTGATTATTTTTTTTACCTGCAATTTTGCCTTGAATACCACCTGGGCTTACCGAATTAATTCTTATTCCATACGGCCCGTAATATGCAGCCATTTGTTTAGTTTGACTAAGAATACCTCCTTTAATTGATGAATATATCGCGTTTTCTTTAAGATTAATTCCCCTATATAACTCTGGATCTTGTCCTAACATTCCATAAGTGGATGCAAATTGAATTATCTTACCTTTAATTTTCTTTTTTTTCATAAGTTCGGCAATTACTCTTGCAGCCCAGACATAAGAGTTAAGATGTAGATTGGTATTTTTAATAATTGAATCTAGCGTGACTTCTTTAAATGAACTTTTTGACCAATTTTTATCAAATGGATATGAGCAATTAACAAATATACTTGGGGAACCATATTTAAGTACAATTTTTTTTAAAAACTTTTCAAAATTTTTTAGATTTTTAACATTAAAATACTCAAACTTAATATAATTTTTGTAATAAATTAATTTTTTTTCTTTAATATCTATATTAATTACTTTTGCTCCAGCACTTGATAGAGCTATACAAGTCTCTTTTCCAAGCGTACCTGAACCACCCAAAACAAAAGCAATTTCATTCTCTAACTTAAATTTTTCTAAATATTTCATAGATTTCTATTTTTTTTAAAAAAAAATTTTACTATCTCAAAATCATACTTATCGTCAATATCGGTTGATCTTGATTTTGGCATTAAAAAGATTCCTGTTTTTTTATTTATAATATTATTCATTTTTAATAAACTTTGTCTTTTCCAAATATAGATAGATGCATTAATATCAAATATTTCTGGGGCTTGCTGTCTTCCATAAAAATTAATTTTTTATTTTTTTACTATTCTTATTTTGTTATTTTTTTTTTCTACCATATTGTAATATGGATTTTTGTTAGATTTGCAAACGCTAAATAAATTAGAATTTTTATTTTTTAAAAAAATCTTAAGAGCATCTTTTATATCTTTTACAGTTCTTAATGGTGCGGTAGCATCTAAATCTATAATTACATCAAACTTCTTATTAAAAAATTCTTCTGATTTTTCTAAAACATGTCGTATCGCAGGTATCTTTGGAGAGCTATCATGAGATAAGTTATGTGGTCTTTTGATTGTAAAGTCTGCATATTTTTTTGAAATATTTATTATTTTACTTGAGTCAGAAGACACAACAAGGCTGTCAAAGATTTTTGCTTTTTTTGCTGTTATTAATGTATGGGCAATTAAAGGCTTACCATAGAGTATTTTTATATTTTTGTTTTTTAAAGTTGTCGACCCTCCTCTTGCGCAAACACTGCATAGTATATTCATAAAGTAACCTTTATTTGATCTAAAGTATTTTGTATTTTTATAGCCTCTTTGTAGCTACAACTAATTGTATAATTTTTTTTTATTAAATCTTTATGTTCTTCAATATAGCTTTTTAAAATATTAAATTTCTTAAATTTATAATTTTTCTTTTTCTTATTTTCAATTAAAACTATTTTATTTTTAATCAAATCACCCAAAAGAGAGAAATTTTCTCCGTTTATTAAAATTTTTCTACTTAGTATTTTTGAAAAAAAATTCAAATTCAGATTAATAAATATATTTTTTTTTGTCTGAGCATTTAGAGAAAGGAAATCATCACAATCTATATCTAAATTAGAGATTTTTTTATTATAACTGTATAGAATATTTAAATCGCCAAAAATCCAGTGCAAATAATCGATCTCATGACTTAGTTCTAACTTTACACCCCCTCCTAGTTTTTTTCTAGCACTAACGGTTTTTCTGTAATCCCCTTTTCGCCAATCAGGCAGGTAAGTTAAACAATCTACTTGGGCAAAATAAATTTTTTTATTTTTTATATAATTTTTTATAAACCTTAAAACAGGATGATATCTAAGATTGTATCCAATGTAATAATTGTTCTTAATTTTGGTTAACGGCTTATGTTTTTTATTAAAAAGAGGTTTCTCAATTAAAATAATTTTTTTCTTAAAAAACCTTTCAATGATGGATATAAATTTGTAGTGATGTGAAGAAGGTGAGGCAATAACAAAATAGTCTGGATCAAATTTTATTAATTTAAAAAAATTATTTCCAAAAGTGCTTTTAAATTTTCTAGATGAAACATGTTGAATGTTAAATTTTTTATTAATGGTATTTAATGCGATAAGGTGTTTTTTTCCACTTGAACCATTACCTATAATTAAAATTTTTTTAAACACTTAATAATTCCAATTTTTTTTTATATTCATGGAGTTGACCAATATCATACCAGCTTTTTTGCCCAATTTTATAAGTTCCAATTTTAAAATTATTTTTTTTTAAAATTTCAATTAAATTATTCATATTTAAAAATTTATTTTTAGGTATAACTTTTAAAATTCTAGAATTTAAGACGTAAAGTCCTGTTGTAATTAAATAGTTGTACTTTGGTTTCTCAATAATTTTTATTAATTCATTTTCTTTATTTATTTCACATACACCGTAGGAAATAAGGGTTGATTGATTTGATATAACTAGTGTTAAATCATTTTTAGATCTTGTGTGGTATTTCATTAAATTTTCATAATTAAAATCAAATATTACATCACAATTTGATAAAATAAAGTTTTTTGAAATTTTTCCTTTTAATTTTTCTAGTCCTCCGACTGTTCCAAGTGGCTTATGTTCGTTTATATAATTTATTTTATTTCTTATCTTAGGTTTGTTATTAAAATACGCTTTAATTAAATCTGACTTAAAATTAAGTGTAAAAAAAAATTTTTTTGCGCCGTAATTCATAAAACTATCTAAAATATTCTCAATAGCCGTTTTATCTTTTATGGGTATCAATGGTTTTGGAAATATTCTCGTAATTGGATCAAGTCTCTGACCTTTTCCACCCGCCATAACAACAATGTTTGTTTTAGATAAAGATTTATTTTTTTTCTTTTTATTTTTTTGTTTAGCACCAAATATTTCTGACTTAAATTTTAAATCTACTATTTTTCTTGTTTTGTCTAATATCGGAATAATTTCTATTCTTTTTTTAAGAAAAATTAATTTTAATTTTTTATGATCGATCTTATTTTGAAAAAAATATTTAGTTTTTTTATTGCAGAATTTATATATTTTTTGATTTAAATATTTTCTTTTTTTTAGAATATTTCTTCTAATATCTCCATCAGTCACTGAACCAATTAATTTTTTCTTATCATCAATGACGAAACAAGTTTTTTCGCCATTCTTATCTATAAGTTTAAGTGCGTCTTTAACTGATTTGCTTTTTGATATAATATAATTATTTATTTTATGCACTACCTTCAATTCTATTAAATTTTACTAATTTAATTCTATTTTTAATTGAAAAATCTCTCGCCTGCTTTAGACCTGTACCTAGAAAGTTAAATAAATTTGCAGTAATTAAGCCGGAGATTTTTTTATGACTCAAAACACTTTTAAAATGTTCTGGTTTACCCGCCCCACCCATTAAAAGCACAGGTTTAAAGAAATTATTTGGAATCATGTTAAGACATTTTAAATCTAACCCGGAGCCAGTTCCATCGTTATCAATTGAATTTAGAATTAATTCACCAAATTTTAGGTTTATACAAGATTTGATGAATTTTCTTAATGATTTAGACTCAATTTTTCCTCCATTTATATAAGTGTGAAGCTCACCTTTTTTATTTTTTTTATAATCTGCCATTATAGAAATTGATTGTTCACCAAATATATTTGCAATTTTATCAAAAATGCTTTTCCCGTGGTGAGCCAGATAATTAATTAATATTTTATCAGCTCCATTTTCAAAACATTTTTTTACATTATCGAGTTTTCTTATTCCTCCACCTAGTGTGATTGGAACGAATATTTTTTCTCTTAATTTTTTTACATCTTTAAAATATCTTTTAAAATCGTCAGTCGTTGGATTTAATGTAACATTTATTATTATAAGTTCGTCTATAAAGTCACATGTCTCACCAAATCCAAAATTATTTTTAAGCCAATCTACATTCCCCACTTTTTGTAATCTAAAATTTCTACTTAGATAAAATTCACCTTTATTGTATAGAAGTGCAAATATAATTCTTTTAAACATTAAAGCGTTTCCTCTATAAAATTCTTTATTAACTTCAATCCTATTTTATGACTTTTCTCAGGATGAAATTGAGCTCCATAAACATTGTCACGCTCTATAAAGGACACAAATTCTTCTCCATATTTTGTTAACCCCTGTTTGATATTTTTTTTAGGCGATATCTTGTAAGAATGTACGAAATAAAAAGGAGATAAATTTGGTATATCTTTCCAAATTTTAGTATTGCTGTGCTTTACGACATTAAAGCCCACGTGGGGGATGGGGAGTCTTTTGTTTTTTTTAAATTTTTCACATTTTCCTTCAAATAATCCAAGCCCTTTAGTTTTTCCATGTTCAATTCCTTCTTCAAACATCAATTGCATACCTAAACAAATACCTAAAAATGGTTTTCCTTTATTCGTAAATTCTTTAATTGCCGAAAACCAACCTTTTTGCTTAAGTTTTTTAGCGGCTTTATTGAATGACCCGACACCAGGTAAAATAATTTGGCTAAATGAATCTAAATTTTTTGGATTTTTTACAACCTGAAAATTATGATTAAGATATTTTATTGCGTTAATTACTGATGCAATATTGCCAAATCCAGATTCTATAATACCTACTTTAATTTTTTTCATATTAAATTTTTATTTACCTTAAATTTTGGTTTCCATTTCCCTTTGCTTTTTTCAAATAGTTTTTTATTAGCCCACTTGTCAATATTTTTTAAAAATGTTTTTTTTGTTATTTTGTAGTACTCACAATATTTATCGAAATATTGTTCTGGACAATAATTATCGTACAATTTAATTAGTTCTATAGCCTGACTTCTTGACATCGCTCCTCTTCTCACGTCTATAGCGGCATCGCTGGTAGTGCGACCAAATCCAAACTTCAAATACATAAAATACATATGTAATGGAAAAAGATCGGAATCATTTTGAGCAAAATTAGTGTAAGTGCCTTTATTCAAACTCTCTTTTTCTTTTAGTCCACAATGCTCTTTAGCTACTATGTAATTTCTGTAAGGATCCCAATTTTCATAAAAACTATAATGTGTTATTGTTATTTTAAGTTTTTCATACTCTTCTCTGGAAGGAAATTTAAACCAATATAATTGCTTATCAGTAAGTCCTTGTTTTTTGGCTTTAGAAATAACTTTATTGTATCCGGACTCTAAATAATTAGAAATTTGATAATCTATCCCATATAAACCATTATGCTTTAATTTTGCATCTCCTCCATATTCAACTTCTCCGTCCTCAGAATAAAATATTAATGGTATATTCATCGCAATTGAAACTCTGATTACAGCAGTATGAATACCAATTAGCCACCCATAATAAGGAAAGCCCATGTCCATTAATCCAATTTTATTTAATATTCTAAGAGCCTCACTGTCGGGCGTTACATGAAAATGATCGTAGCCGCTATTTACAAATGAATTCAAATTATCAATCCCTATTGGCGTTTCTAGGCTTGGCCTAAAAGTAACCGTTAACGGATTCATTTTATGTTTATTCTTAATCTTGTAACTCACATAAGAACCATCTTTGCCGCCACTAACGGTTGTAATACAATCATATTGGTTTTTATTTTTCTTATGTTTAGTTATTAACTTTTTTAATGAAGAATTTCTCCCTTTCCAGTCAATTTTTTTCTTTTCTTCTGACCACTGACAAGCTGAGCAAAAACCTCTTTGATCAAATGTAATCCTCGGTCTTGTCGATAATGTCACACAATTTTTGCACCTAAATATTTTTTTCATATTTTAATTCTTTTTATTAATTATCAAAAAATACTTTCTCGTTATTTTTTTCTCGCACAATTTTTTTTAAAATTTTAAGTATATTATTAGATGTATTTAGTTTTTCGTATGGGTTTTTTACATTTTTAAGATTTCTTTTAAATTTTTTACTTTTTAATTTTTCCAATGATTTTACAATATTCTTTTCAGATACTTTCTCACAATTTATAATTGAATTTGCGCCAACTCTACCGTTTTGTCTTATTCCTAAGTTAAGAGTAGGTTTATTAAAACTTGGTACCTCAATAATGCCACTTGAGGAATTACCTACAACTAAATCAGAATGCGCTATACATGAAAAATATTTTTTTCTTCCTAATGAGGTAAAATACTTCGAATTGTTATTTTTTTTAACAAATTTTTTTATTTCTGAATAAAAGTCACTATTATTTATATCTGAATTAGGCAAAGTAAAAATCATTCCAATATTTTTTAAATCAGCTAAAACTTTTAAAAGAATTTTAAAATTTTCTATGCCAGAATTTTTTTCATATGTAACTGGATGATATGTGATTATAAAATTTTTTTTTTTGAAGGAAAAATTTAACTCTTTTTCTAATTTTTTTTTATTAAATAATTTTTCCTTTTTAATATTTTCAGGACTAGTGCTGCCTACATAAAAAACTCTGTTTGGGTTTTCTCCTAGCTGTATAACTCTTTTCTTATATATTGGGTGCGAAACAAAATGGAATTTTGAAAATTTAGTTATAGCGTGTCTTACGCTATCATCGATGGATCCAGATGATTTTTCTCCTCCTGAAAAATGAATGATAGGTATTTTAAAAAAAGCTGCACTAATAACAAAAGATAAAATTTCATAACGATCTCCTAAGACTAATATAAAATCATACTGGTTTTTTTTTAAATATCTTGAAAATTGATTTATTCCTAGACTAATAGATTTACAAATTGTCTCTGCATCATCTTTCTTTCCTAAAATATGTAATTTTTTTTCTATTTTAATATTATCTTTAATAATCTCCTTGTACGTTGAGCCAAATTTTTTAGATAAATGTGATCCGGTAACTATAACTGATAATTTAAAGATTTTATCTTTTGATATCTTTTTGATTATTGGTTTTAGTAAATCATACTCGGCTCTTGATCCGGTTATGACACATAATTTTTTTTTCATATAGTTATTAACTCATCTTTTTTAAAATTTTTTGACGCTTTTAATCTTAAAACCTTATTCCATTTAAATGGGGAAATGCCATTTCCAGGTCTTTTTGTTGTTAGGTTTGATGTTTTAAATTTTTCACCTTTTCTTATATTTTTCTTAGCAACGACAGATTTTCTAACAAATTTTATATTTACTTTTTCACTTTTCGTAATAACTTTGTTGAAAACGCCTAAACCTTTCTCGATATTTCGAATATATGAAATCATTTGTTTAAGTTCCTGCGGCATTAAACTGGTAGAATGGTCAGGTCCTTTCATTTTTCTGTTTAAAGTAAAGTGTTTTTCAATAACTATAGCGCCTAAACTTATAGCTGCTATAGAAGACTCTAAACCTAGTGTGTGGTCAGAATACCCCACTTTCATTCCAAGTTTTTTTTTTAAAAAGGGAATAGAACGTAAATTTGCATCTCTCATTGGAGTTGGGTATGCAGAATTACAATGCAAAATAATTAATTTCTTTTTCTTAAGACCATTTTTATTTAAAATTTTAATTGCCTTTTTAATTTCTTTTAAATTTGCCATTCCAGTTGATAAAAAAGTAGTTTTATTTGCTTTAGCTATTTTAATGAGTAGTGGTAAATTATTTAGCTCTCCTGAGGGAATTTTAATTTTTTTTATTTTTAAACTTGTTATCAAAAAATTTAAGCTTTCATCATCGAATGCAGAGGATAAAAACTCAATCTTTATTTTTTTACAATAGTTATAAAGGATTATTTGTTCGTCTTCTGAAAGTTCATATTTTTTCAAAAGATCGATCATCGAATCCTTGTGAAAGCTTTTTTTTTGATAGTTTGCTAGACGTGCTTTTTTTGAAACTAAATTTGATGCTTTAAAACTTTGAAATTTGACGGCATTAGCGCCACAATTTTTAGCTATTTTTATCATCTTTTTTGCAAGTTGAACTTGGCCGTTATGATTAACTCCTATTTCTGCGATAACAAATGTATTCATTTGTAGTTAAAACTTTTTCTTATTAGCGGTTAAATTTTTTTTTAGAAAGTAATTGGCATTAATAAAGCAATTATTACCTATTTTGACTTCTTGCTTAATTACAGAGTTACTACCAATAAAGGTATTCTTACCGACATGAGTATGCCCATTTACAATAGCACCAGGCGCTATATGGCAATTTTCATCAATAATACAGTCATGTTCAATTAAAGATTTAGTGTTAATTATACAGTTTTTATTTATTACAGATCCGGCATTTACAATTGCGCCATGCATTACTATGGTTCCATTAAGAATTTTTGAGTTTTTTGACACGTAAGATAGTGGAGATATAATTTTTGGAAGATTAAATTTAAAATTTATTAATTTTTTTAATATTTTTTTCCTAATAGAATTATCTTTAATATGCCCAATTGCAATAAAAGCATTTTCACATTTTTTTCTTAAGGTTTTCAAATCTTTATCAGTTCCTAATATTGGGTAATTATTAGAAATTTTTTTTTTCCTTGTATTGCTTGTCACGAAGCCAAGTATTTTGTACTTTTTTTCAAGCTCAATAACATCACAACAAGATTTTGCATGTCCTCCATCACCAATAATTATTATATTTTTCATTTTTTTATAGTATAATTTCCAAAGTTAGAGAGATCTTCACTCAAAGAAGTTTTATTAAAAAAATCTTTTATTTCATTAATACCGTCTTTGATTGAAAATAATGGTTCAAAATTTAAAGTATTTTTAATTTTATTAAAATTGACCCTATAATTTCTTTTATCATTACCGCCTTCAACTGTTTTAATTTCTAAATTTGAAAAACATTTAGATATTTCATTTACAATCATATTTTTTGTATAATTATTCTGATTCGATCCAGCATTGAATGTTTGAAAGTTTACCAATTTATCATTCACAAAAATTACCTTTTCAATAATATTACTAAAATCTTGTAGATGGCAATATGGTCTCCAAGTATCCGCATCATAAATTACTATTTTTTTCTCTTTTTCGGCATCTTTAACAAAGTGATTTACGGTCAAATCAAATCTCATTCTATTAGAAAGTCCAAATGCCGTGGCAAATCTTAAAATAGTAGCAGACGTGTCTGTATTTTTATCTTTAAAAGACATTATGTAATTTTCTGCATTTACTTTTGATTTTGAATATAACGAAATGGGATTAAGCTCGTATTGTTCATCTGCTAAATCATCATTTGGGATCAATCCATAATTAGAACAAGTTGATATAAATATAAGTTTTTTAATTTTATTGTTAAAGACAACATCAATTATGTTTTTTATACCCGCATCATTAATTTGACTGGCTAACTCTGGGTATTTTTTTGTGATTGGATCTCCAACTAAACCAGCAAGTATAATTACTGCGTCGTAGTCTTTTACTATTTTTTCTAAAGCTAATTTATTTCTTATATCCTCTTCAAATATTCTTAAATTTGGGAAAGATAGAAGGTTGGAAGCTGTTGATTTGTGCTCATATATAAAATTATCAATTATTGAAACTTCATAATTTTTTTTAAGAAAATTGTAGGCAATTGGATTTCCGACGTACCCACCTCCTCCAACTAATAATATTTTTGACATTGTTTATTTATTTTTTATAATTTTTTCTTGATTTTCAATTTCTTTTCTTAATTCATCATATTCCTTCATTTTTCTTTTCATGAAAGATAATGTTAATTTTGTTTTTTCTGAAATACCTTTTGGTGTTAGCACGTAGGCGTAATTTAATTTATTTGGATTCTTTTTAAAATTTTCTATTTTAATGAACCCCTTTATCTTAAGTGACTTAAGTACATAATTTAATTTACCTAAACTAAAATTAAGTTCTTTTGCTAATTCTCTTTGAGAATAAAAAGATTTATTTTTAATCTTTAATAAAACGTTGAGATGGTCTTGTTTGTCATCCATTTTTATCTATGTTCAATTTTTGAACATCTAATGAAATAAATGCCTGTTTGTAAAGTTTTTTTTTGATTAATTTTAATAATTAGTGTTTTTTTTGTGTTTTTGCCCTATTTTTAACTTTTGCTTGAAGCTTCAGATTTGTCTGAGCAAAATACAAATGTATTATTATATTTTGGAAAGCGGAGACTGTGAAAATTGAAAAAAATAGGAATAAATTTGTATAATGGATGCTCTCATTAAATTTTAAAAATGGCATCACTACTAATAAAATTGTAATTAAATCACTATACAAATTAGTTGATTTCGGCATAAAAGTTTTTTTTATATAAGGTAAAACTTTAATCCTATTTTCTGAGTTAGACCATCTTGCTAACGCAGAGTATCTATCGTAGATAAAAGTATCGAAGGAAGTTAAAATTCCAGTTACACACCCGAATATTAAGAGTGGTAAAGATTCAAAAATTTGAAAACTGTAAAAAGCTAATGATAATATTAAAAAGGAGTTCAAAAATATATCAGCCAAACCATCTATAAATCTTCCGTAAAAAGTTGATTGTTTGAAATGTCTGGCAACAGCTCCATCGCAAAAATCAAAAATTCTATATACTAAATATAACAATATTCCATATTCTAAAAAACTACCCTTTCCATTTAAAATTAAAATTATAGAAAAAATTGACACAATAAAATTCATAAAGGTAATTGTGTTAGGGGTAATTTTGAAGATTATAAAAATAGGTGTAAAAAAATAAGAAATTTTAGAAAATAGAACTTGAAATAATGCCTCTGTTTTAAAATTATATATTTTACTATTATTTCTCGATATTGCTTCATATATTTTATAATATTTTTTCATATTTATTATTTTTTATTTATTTATAGACTCTAAAATTTTTTTAATATCATTGTGAGTGACCTCAACAGGATTATTTTTTAATCTTAATAAGTTTACTCCAGATAATATTTGTTCATAATTATTGTCAAGATGGATATTAAGTTTTTTTAGTTTTCCTTCCAAGTTTGCAGTTTTTTTCAAAAATTCTAGATAATCACAAAAATCATTAATATTGGTGGTTTTAGAAACTTTAAAAAGTATTTCATATCTTTTTTTCAAATCGAAATTATTTTTTGCTCTATTAATGTTTAAAAAATTAAATTTAACAAATTGATTTAAAGTTAAAGAAACTGCGTGACCATGACTTACGTTAAATATGCTCGTGAAAGGATATGATAAAGCGTGCGGTGCCGTTGTTCTAGCTATCGATATAGCTTTACCTGATAAGTTCGCAGCCAAACACATGCTATTAGTATTTTCTATATTTGGATTCTCTAAATATTTTTGATAATTGGAAAAAGAATAATCTAGAGATTTTTGAGAATACTTAAAACTATCATCATTTGACTTTATTGATAAAATTGACTCGATACCTTGTGCTATAGCATCAAACCCTGATGCAGCTTTTAATTTAAAGTCTGAGTCAATTATTAATTCAGGTATTAAAAAAAAATGATCTGGCTTAATCAATTTATCCTCGACAGAGTATTTAATTTTTTTCAGATATAGAACTGCGTTTTCTGTGACTTCCGCTCCTGATCCTGCGGTAGTTGGAATGGCGCATAACTCGGCTTTTTTTTTATAAATAACTTTACCGCTAATTATATTTTCTTCTGTGATTTCCATATTTAAACAATTGGCAGATTTAGCATAATCAATCACTGTTCCGCCCCCTATCGCTAGTATTAAATCAGGCTTAAAATCATGAACAATTTTAATAATTTTTTTTAATTCTGAGAATTCAGGTATGGAGTTATTCTTAAAATATTTTAAACAATTTTTTTTTTTTAACAAATCATCAAAAATTTTATTTGCACCTGACTTGTAATATGAATTTTTTCCTGAAATTAACAAGCATTTTTGAAATTTTTTTTCAGATAAAAAATTACTAATTTCTTTAAGATTATTCATTATTATTTTTTAAAATTATTTTTTATATCGATAAAATTTTTTGGTCTTCCTAAATTATCTATAGTTCCTTCTTTTATTTTTACTTCTAGAAAAGACGGTCCATTAGATTTAATAAATTTTTTTAATTTTTTTTTAACTTCACCTAAATTTTTAATTGTATCGACATATTGATACCCAAGCAATCTTGCTATTTTATCAAATGGCAAATTTTCAGTAAATGTTCTTTGGCCTCCTACGGACTCATGAGATGCGTTATTTAATAAGATATGTTTAAAATTATTTTTGCCAAACATACCTTGCGCTTTAAGCGAACCAAAATGCATTAGTAGCGACCCATCACCATCCACACATATAACTTGATTTTTTTTATTGAGCGAAACCCCTAAGGACACCATTCCTGAATGACCCATGCCACCAATCATATAAAAATCTTTTCCTTTTTTTAAATTATTATTTTTTCTTATTCTATAAATTTCTCTTGAACTATAACCAGTTGTTGAAACTATTTTGGTATTTTTATCGATATTACTTAATAACGACTTTATAAGAAGCTCTCTAGAAATATCAAATTTATGCTTTTTTTTTATTTTGAAAATTTTATTTGATTTTAAAATTTTCTTCTCAATTAAACAAGCTACTGGTTGTTCATTTTTTTTTGCATAATCAATTAGTTGGCTAATTTTTTTTAAATCTTTTTCTTTTCTTAAAATCATATATTTTATATTTAACAATTTTAAAATTTTCTCTGTAATTTCTCCTTTCAAATTATGTTGCGGTTCATCTTTTTCAACATAAGGAGACCCTCTCCATCCAATAAGTAAAAATAAGGGTATCGAATAAACTTTTTTATGAGCTATTGAAATCAACGGATTAATTGCATTGCTTAAACCAGAATTTTGTAAATAGACAATAGGTAACTTATTGGTGGCTAAGTGATGTCCTATCCCCAAAGATACAGCACTACCTTCATTATATACGGGATAATGATCAAGAGAACTGTCATTTTCTACTAATTTAGTAAAATTTTTTAATGTACTGTCCGGAACTCCTGTAAAAAACTTTAATTTTTTTTTTTTAAGAAAAAATAGTAATTTTTCAGAATTAATCATCCTATATAAGTTTAATGATATTTTTTATTGATGACAATTTCTTTTCAGATTCAAAAGCTCTCTCATTTTTTAAAATATCTTTTGCAACATTTGTCATAGCTGGATGAGATGCTCTAAGTAAGTGGTTTGCATAAATTACAATTTTAAAGCCGTTATCAGCTAATTGTTTTTCATATGTAGAAGAGTATGTGGAGGGAACAGACACCATAGGCTTATAATATTTTGAAAGCTTGAACTTATTTGCAAAAGAAAATATTTCTTTAGGGTTGTTTTCTTTACTGTGTATCATTATTGCGTCCGCGCCTGCTTTGGAATAAGAAATCGCCCTATTCATTGCATCTTTTAAATTTTTTCCAAGTATAAAACTTTCAATTCTTGCTACTACCATAAATTCATCAGATGTTGCTGCTTTTTTAGCAGCTTTAATTTTTTTGCAAAAATTTTTTATAGTGTCTTGTTTAACTCCTTCTTGTTTTTTAAATAATGAATTTTTTTTAAGGCCGATTTTATCTTCTAAAATTATTGCGGATACACCCAATCTATCTAAAGTTTTAATCATAAAGGGTAAGTGTTCGATTCTCCCGCCATTATCACCATCAAAAATTAAAGGTTTAGTGGTGACATCTAAGATTTCATTTAAGCCAATAAATCGTGATGAATAATCTACAGATTGATTATCTGGCTTACCTCTAAGAGTTGAGTCAGTTAGGCTTGATGACCACATGCCATCAAATTCTTGAAATTTATTTTTATTATAAAGATGGGTACTTTCTGCTATTAAACCTGATAGAGGACTATGTGACTCTAAAATTCTTACAATATTTTTTGCATTAATTAACCTTTTAAGCTTAGGTCTTCTATTTTCTGGAGTATTACCTATTTCTAATTTTTTTTCTTTTACATATGTTTCTGAAATATTTTTGACGTATTTCGTTTCAATTAATTTTCCATTAAATTTTTTTAAACATTTAATAACTTTTTTTCTAATGTTTTTTTGAATTCCATGTTTCCAGTCGTCTCCATGAACAACGTAATCTGGTTTAATCTTTTTTAAGTTTTCAGTGTAATCTAAAGTATCCTGTTTAATTATTCTTTTTACTGTTGAAAGATTTTTTATAAGTCTTTCTCTTTTTTCATAACTTAAGTGAGGCAAACTTTTATAGGACAATATTGCTGCATCACTTAATAAACCTACTGTAACATCCCCATATTTTGAAGCATATTTTAAAATTTTTTTATGACCTTCATGGAGAAGATCATCTGAAAATGCAAAATAAACTTTTTTCTTAATTTGGTACTTCATATTTTTTGAGTAATTAGATTATGAAAAATTAACTCACTTACTTTATCACTTTTTAAACAAATATCACTAAAGTTATTTTCTACCGCTTTGTTTTCCACTATATATTTTTGTATAATCTCATCAACTTGTTTGTAATTATTGAGCACTATTTTTTTATAGGCTCTGTTGGTTTTAAAAAAAACATCATTATCACTTGGATTAATAAAATAACCAATTTTTTCAGCTCCATAAACCTCTGCAATCATTGATGAAGAGAAAGAAAAAAATAGTTTAGTATTTTTAAAATATCTGTATGAATTGGACAGTTTATCTATATATTTCACATTAGAGTCTTTCAAAATATCCCGTTCTATACTGTCATCAAAGTTATTAGGATGATGCTTTATATATATATTTAAATTTTTATGTTTTATTGAAATAAGTCTCATTAATTTTAAGAAATCATAATAACAAGCTTGTTGCTTCTCAGTGATAAAGAACCAGCTTGTAAGATTTACGCCTAAAATAAGAATATCAACTTTTTCTTTTGAAAAAAAACCTTCCCCTGCATTAATGCAATACCCCTCATATCTTAGGGATCCAACTGGTACACTTTTTCTAATTTTACTACCAAATTCAACCATATCTTTTACTGTGTCTTTTTCTTGACCAAAGGTAAAAAGCAAATCTGTATCACCAAACATATTAATTGATCCTTCTGCTATATGGCTTTGAACACAGGCAGCTACTTCTCCACCCATTTTTTTAAATAAAGAGTTTCTTATAGCGCAAGTATTATAAATTCTGTCTTGAAGTAAAATTTTTGACTTATAGTTTTTAAATATCGAAAAATTAATTATGTATGAAAATACAATTCTATTAAAAAAAAATAAAAAATTAAATTTTTCCTTAAAAGAATAGTGCATTAATAAAAAACTACATTTTAGTAGCTTGAATTTGTCTTTAATGCTTTCTTTTTCAAAAAATAAATCTTTTCTGCAAATAATATCAGTATTTAAAGAAACTTTTTCATTTTTATCTTTGTAACTAAGATTCAATTTACTATCTTTATAATTTACTATTAAGTTTTCAACTAAATACTTGTCTTGAATGTCTGTCTTTTCCTTAGGTAAAATATTTTTTTTGATTTTTTTAAAATCACATTCCCAATAATTTGAAATAATAGTTGAGTGCTCAAATCGCTTTAAAATGTGTTTAAACTTATCGATTTCATCAATAGACACTATGTCACTTAAAATTATTCCTGTTTTTTTGATTTTTGCGTTTGCTTTTTTAAATGAAAAGATTAATTTTAAAAAAATATAAAAAAAAATAGCACACTCTTTAAAAATTTCCAAATAATTTGATAAATTTTTAAATTTATTTTCTTCATAATCAAATTTAGATAGAAGTATTCTTTTAGTTTTTAGCTGTAAAACATTTAAATCAACATCTAAGATATCAGAAATACTTTTTAATTTTATAGAAATTTCTTTTTGACTGACAAAATTTTCTACAAAAATATTTAAGTCTTTTGAAACTTCCATTGAATCTAGTTTTGATCTATTCAATTTAAAATTATTTAATATATTCATATTTTAAATAATTTTTTTGCTCTTTTTAAATCTGAAACTCTATTTATATTCACCCATTCAGTAGTTTGGTTATGCAAAATGAATAATTTTACTTTAGTTTCATTGATAAACATATTCATTACATATTCCCAGCTTAAATATCTATTATCTTTTTTTCTAAATTTTTTTTCCATGAATTTAAAAAAAAGTTTCATTGTACCAATTGATATTTTGTTAATACCTATAATTTCTCCTGCGTATTTTTGCAAATTTTTAAGGTGGTCTATCTTTTTTATTTTACTCTTATAATCTGCTTGTACAACAAAACTATTTGGATTAAGTAAATGTTGTTTTTTTGATTTGATACCAATTATATTTTTAGTGTTACTTCTAAGGATATTATCAAGTATATTTTCATTAAATATAATGTCTGTGTGGAGTAATAATATATTTTTTTTTTTATTCCAAAATTTATTAAATAAATACCATGTGTAAGAATGCCCGTGAGTTTTATAATTTTTAACTTTAATAAATTTAAATTTAACTTCTTTTATTTTTCTTAATTCTTGTTTAATTTTTTGTGATTTATAGCCAACCATAACTGAAATTTTAGTGGCTTTTCTTAAAACTAAGATTTTTACTAGTCTAGTTAAAAGTGTTTCATTATTGATCTTGATCAATGATTTGGGTTTAATTGTGCCAATTTTTCCTAGCCTCTTCCCCATTCCAGCTGATAGTAATACGATGTCCGTATTTGATAAATTAATCATTATATTCAGTTAAAAAATAAAATTAATAATCATAAATATGGATTAAACTTCTCAACATTTAAAAATGATGTAGTTAATGTTTTAAATTTTATACCTAATTTTTCCAAATATTTTACACTTTCCTGTGTTTCTTGCATAACGATCTTGCTTTTATCGTTTTCAAAATCTCCATCAAAAAAAGCTAAATTGATTTTTTTTTTCTTTAATTTTAAAATTGCTAAACCAGCTAATAACAAAGGATTAACGGCTACACTATCTGAATATACAGTTTTTTTTAAAGTATTTATTTCATTATTGTTAAGAAATATCCTTTCGGCTATGAAGAAATTAATATTTAGTTTTTGAAATATATTTTTTTCATTGTTTACTCTTGTTTTTTTAAGTTCATTTCCACTTAATAACATTATTATTGGATTTTTTATTTTTATGTTTAAACTTGAAAAGTTTTTAAGTGCTCTACTACCGCTTAAAATTAAAGGAGTTTTTTCACTCAACTGCTTTAATAAAAGTTTTCCATAAGTTCTAAAGTTAGGTCCGCCACCTATAATTAGTGGAGTATTTTTACATATTTTTCCTAAATATTTAACATTTGTAAATTTAATTTTTTTAAAATCATCGTGGGAATTAATGATTGCTTTGACTGCTATACTGGGGTCCAACCTTCTTTTTTGTATTAAGTCCATCATTTTACTTTGTGAATACCCCTCTCTTGCAGCAAAAGCATATGAAAATGAACTACCCCATTTTAAGTTGACTTTAAGAACTTCTAATTTTTCTAATAAATTGTTAATTTCAAAACTTGACATTTTTGAGTTTTTTGGTGATTTTAAGGCTAACAATAGTTCTGTTTCTGCGTTACCCGCGCCTCTTCCCATTCCTAAAAATGTAGAGTCAGCAAAGTTACACCCGTTTTCAAGTGCTATAAGTGTGCTTGCGAGAGCTAAACCACAGTTATTATGAAAATGACAACCTAAATTATTTTTTTTATAACTAATTTTTATTAAAAAATTTTTTATATCTTGAGGCAGCATTGATCCAAAACTATCTACAATAGAAATTACATCTACTTTTTCAGAAAGTAAGTTTATTATTTTTTTTGAAAAATTTACATCATTGTGCCATTTGCTAAGATACATTAAATTGATATTAAAAGAAATTTTTGGAAATTTTTTTTTTACAGGTTCGAGTATTTTTAAAAGTTTTTTTATTTTATATGGATCTACTGCAAATCTAATGCCATCAATAGATCCTTTAGTTTTTAAAATAAGAGAAGTTAATTGTCTTGAATTTTTAAGTTCCTTTGTATTTACCATCGCGTAAACTTTTTGATCTTTTCTTAAAATTTTTTTTGCAAATGAAATAGAATTATAATTTAGATGGTAAAATGGACCGTTATTGTCTTTGGCGTCAGACAGGTAGCCTAATTCAACATATGTTATTGGAAGTGTAGAAATAGTTTTTAGGTAAATTTCTACTAAATTACTGGAAAAATTCCAATTTGTGTAGTATCCACCATCTCTTAAAGTGCAGTCTAGAAATTTCATTGATAGATAATGTTCAAATATTGAACACATACTAGTAAATTTTCTTTTACTTTGCAATCAGCAATTTTTTTATAGATAAAAAGCTTAATTTATCCAAGAACGGACTAAAATTCTTGAATCTGACGCCATTTTGTTTAGATAAAATCTCGTTCTACCATGGGCCATATATTTGTTATTTAATATTAAAATATCACCTTGTTTAAGCTTAAAAATAGTGGCGAATGATTTTTTTTCCAACAATTTATCTAGAGTATTAAAAGAATTTTTAATTTCTGAACTATACTTTTTATTGCTGAATTGAAAACCAGCCTCAATATACTCCCTGAGGTATCTGAAATTAATTGAATTTTTCTTCTTTTCAAAAATAGGTTTGAATAAAATATTTTTTTTTCCATTCTTACTTAAAAAACCTCTTTTTTCAAAAGGGAATTTTTTTGTAAGTATATTGAATACTTTTTTATTTTTTTTCTTTAAATGATTAAATATCAAACGAGTATCTATCAAAACTGACCCCCCACCTTTTTGAGCTTGGTTTAAGCACGCCATTGCAACATATTTTGGTGGACTATTTAATTGTGGTCCATCTGAATGAATAGATCCTCCTAAATTAGTTTGATGGTATCTTAAAAGTTTTTTTTTTTGGGAATTATTGAATTTAGTAAGATCCTTACGAGCCTTGATTTGTAAAATTTTATCTCCTTTGATATTCTGGGATACTAAATTTCCTAAACATTTTGATAAAAAAAGCATTTTCTTTTTTGTGTTTATGGGATTACTGTTTTGGATAATTACAAAATTATTTTTATCTATTTCATTTTGAATAATAAATTTTATTTTCTTTTTTGAATTCTTTAATAAAATGTTATTTTCTATATATTTTGGTATATTCATTTATTTCTACTTTTTAAAATTTTTCCATTTAACAATTTTATTTAATGAAAAACTGCCATAAATAAAAAATCTTTTAGTATTAGTGGTCAATCTGGATACCGCATGGTAAGAGTTGGGCAATGAAAGAAAAAAAATACTTCTTCCAGGAAATGATTTGACTGTATGAAGTTTAGTAACGTTTTTTTTGCTTTGAAATCTGACTATTTTCTTGTTTTTTTTTAATGAGAATATTTCTAAATTTCCTCCACTGTTTTTTGGTACCTTGTTTAAATATATTAAGAAATTTACAATTCTTGTGTCTCTGTCCCTATGTACGCCTCTAGTATAACCTTTTTTTGATAAAGAAAAATCTAAATCTAGATTTAAAGTATTTTTCTTAAAATTAAATTTTGTTAGTTTTTTTCCTTCTTGCAAACCATAGTTTTTTTTTGAAAAACTCCATTTCTTAAATTGCTTTAAATTAAGATTTTGAAAATTTTTTTCAAATTGATTTAATAAGTTTAAGTAGAATTTTTTGTTATTCAATTTTGAAAAAAAGAATGCGGAATATTTTGACGACTTTAGAAATAGATCGAAATTTTTTGATCCTTTGCTAATTCTATTTCTTCCATTCATAACCAAATCATCAAATTTTTTTGACGTGTTTATTTCTTGTAAAATTTTTTTACAATGAGTCTCTTTAATAAAATTTTTTGAAACTAAAATTGGATAATCGGCTTTTAAAGTTTTAAATATATTGTTTTCAATATTAATCATCATTTTTAATAAGATATTTTTTATAAAAAGTAAAATTTTCTTCAGTATCTATATCATAACCTGATAAAGGAGAAGAGATATGAGGATAAGGTTTAACGCCTATACGATCTTTATATTTTAAATAATTTTTTCTAGACGACAAAAATGCTGCACTATTTACGGAAAAAATTTTCTTAAGGTCTTGTGTCCTTGGCCATTTTTTAATATTTTGATTATGAGATATCCATTTATTATTGTCATCAATTAAAAATTTATTACATACATCAACAGTAAATGAACTGTCATATTTTTTATTTTTTAACAAATTAAAATACGTTTTTAAAAAGACAAAGTAGTCTTTACTTTTAAACATCGGGCTAGTTACATGTGTCCATAGAATAAAATCTCCACTACAAATTTTCGGTACTTCTGTTATTAAATCATCTAAGCAATCATCTTTGGCTAAATTGTTTTGCCTATTATGAAGTATTAACCATGGTTTATTCTTTGTAAATTTTTTAACTAAATCAATATTTGTTGATAAAACAAATTCTAATTTATAATTTTTAAAAAAAGTGTCGCGCCTAAATTTTTTTCTTAATTCTTTTAATTGTAAGATCTTGATCTCTGTCAATCCTAATTTAAAATTATATATTTTTTTTGTATTTTTTTTTACAACTCTTTTACTTCCTTTTCTTATTGGTAAAAAAATTGTTATTATCTTTTTATTTTATTTTTTATGAGTCATTTATTTAGTCATTATATTTGTTCAAATTTTGAACAAAGTAATACTAGATTAATAGATAAAATTTTTCAAGTAATCTATGCTCTATTTAAAATTTACATTAATAAATGATTTTACTGCTGGATCATAAATATTCATATATTTTTTTTCAATTACTTCTAATTTTTTATTTTTATCAAAATGTTTAGAATTAAAATATCTTGAAAATAATTCTTGAGAACTTGTTACCTCTTCGGAAATTTTAGAAAATTTTTCATCTTTCAATTTTATCGCGAATAAATTTGCATGAGCATCAACATAATATTGTTGTTTTTTTTGGTTACCTCTTATTTTTAAACCTGTATCCGAAGTGATTAAAATATTAATTTCTTCTAGAAAATTATCTTTTGACAAATTTGTTAAAAAATTTTGAACTAAATAATTTGTACAAATGATCTCTTTATAGTGTTGCTCAACATTTTCTGTCCTGTTAGTAAAATATGTGTCTTGAGTTTTATTTTTAGAAAATAAACACTTTTTTTGATTGTCAATCTCAAAAATAAAGGGCCTGTGTGGAAAAAGGAAATGAAAAAAATAAAGATCATGATCTGAATTTTTAATTATTTTTGGTAAATTACTAAGCTGATTTTCAAATTGAACTTTATCGAAAACTAAATTTATATATCCATGAATAAAATTTAACTCGTAAAGTGATCTCCATAAATATTGATATAATATAGATCCCTCTGATTTTGTTTTTTTAATAAAAATTTCTAATTCATTATATTTAAAATTTTTTAAAAAATAGTTTTTATCTAAAGATATAAAATTATTCCTTAAACAAACGGTGGTTTTTTTATTACAGTAATTAATTGCCCTATTTTTAAGAGTGAGTATTTTATTATTTCTTTCAAAAAATAAATTTTTTTTAAGTGTTGATTTTGTTGTGTGATCCAACAAATTATTTTGAAAATATTTTTTATCTATGTAATCTATGCTCTCCAAATCAAAATTTAATGCATGCGGTAAAGAATCTCTAGTAGAAATATATTTAGAGTAGCTGTTAATATAAAGATTAAAGTTAAATTTATTATATAAATCTATATAACTTTGTTTAGCATGTTTTCCAAAATTAATTTTTTCATCAATTCCTCCGTAACCAATCATTTCGTCCAAAACAATTATGATTAATTTATCTTTTTTCTTATAATCTTCTTTTAATGTTGAGTTGTATTCGTTGATGGTTTGATGTTTAAAATTTAAATAATAATTTTTTGAAAAATTAAAACTTATAAATATAAGGAATGAAAATATTAAAAAATTTCTTTTTTCTAGAAAATTTTTTTTTATGAATTTATTTATTGAAAAAGTGATTAAAATTACGATAAAGAAAGATGGAATATATAGAAAAAATAAATTTTCTATTTGATTAAAACGAAACTCAAAAAAGAGATTAGATAAAAATTTCCAAAATCCTATCTTTAAATCTAACCCATAAAAAATGATTAAAGAAAAAAATAATCTTTCTATTTTTTGTAATTTTTTTTTTTTATTTGATAGATAAATGTAGGGTAAAAAAAAAAGAGATAAATAAAAAATAATTATTGTAAAAAAACTAGAGTTTATATTATTAAACTCTTCGTATACCCAGAGAGGTAAAACACATAAAATAATTAATAAAGAATTTAAAAAAAAATTTTTAACCATTATTCATTGTTAATACAGCTAGACTTCCGCTGTCTTCTAATGCTAATAAAAAAGCTTTTTCTTCAACTAAATACTCCACATCTCTAATTCTTTCTCCGATAAATATTTTTTCAAAGAAAAGTATTTTTGAAAAATCACTGTTCATCTTAATTCTAAATAAACTCCTTCCATTTAGCGATGCTACTAAAAAATTGTCTTTCCATTTTTTTGAAAAACTCTCTGGAACGTATGTTATTTGAGATATTCCTATTGAAGGAACAAAACTGTATATTGGGTCTACGTAACCAAGTTCTTCGTGATTGTCCTTATATTTTTTTGCTTTTTTATCATATGGTTCTCCATAAGATGCGGTTGGCCATCCGTAATCATTGCCCTGAGTAGTTATTAGATTTATTTCATCACCCCCTCTTGGACCGTGTTCTGTGCTTAATATTTTATCTTTAAAGACTGATAATCCTTGAGGATTTCTGTGGCCTTTAGAAAAAATATTTATTCTTTTTGTTTTTAAATCTAAGAAAAAAATTTTGCCAAAGATTGTGTCATTTTTTTGAGCATAATTCCTACCTCTACCATCATCACCTGTTGTTATAATTAAACCTTCAGATCCTTTAAAAGTGTAGTTATGCATTTTTCCTGCTATTACATTTTTGATACAACTTTTAGATTCATAAATTGGAGAAAAATTTAAATTTTTTTTTAATATTTGAGCATTTGCAACGACTAAACTATAACAATTTTTTTTTATTTTTTTTGAATATGTAATAAATATTCTATCATTTTTAACATTTATATCTTTCACATCAAAAATATTAAGTTTGTTTGCATTGGTATTAATCTTTAATTGCTCAGTTTTATTTATATTTTCTAAATAGAAAAAATTTCCTTTAGAGTCAGACAAGATAATATTATTATTAAATTGAGCAATATAAAATTTTGTTAATTTTTTTTTGGAATTTTTAATTAACTGATAATTAGATTTTTCTGATATCTTAAAATTATTAATCTTGATTTTTTTTAAATAAACTTTTTCAAATTGTGTTTGAGGCAACAAAGCAACATTGTAGTTAAGCTCATTAAGAGTCTTAATTCTATTTAGATAAGTCTTACCAAAAAAAATTTCTTTAACTTTAATCTTTAAATTTCCAGGAAGATTGTTTCTCGCAATTTCTCTAGTGGAGTCAATTGTTAATAAAAAAATTAAAATTAAAAAACCTAAGTAGAAATAAATTTTATTCATAGTTTACAAATTATATATTTTTTAGAAATGGTACTTTTAATTTTAAAGAAAATAACATATAAATCAATAATTAAATATATATATGCGTCATATGCTCAATAAAAAAATTTTAATAAGTTTAATTGCTTTTTTATTACTAAATTTAATTTCAGCCTTAATAATTTATATAAAATTAGATGAAAATATATTTGGAAAAAGTTATGTTCTTAAAAAGAGCCGTTATCAAATTGGAACTGAATATTCAAGATTAACACATCCTTATATCGGGGAAATTTCAAACAAAGACTTAAAATTAGAAACAAACTTAATAACTGATGAAAAATTATTTTATCATATATCTCAAAACAACATTAATAGTGATAATAAAATTCATATTTTAATTTTAGGTGGCACACTAGCAAAAAATCTTACGAGGATTGAAGATTTAGACAGTAAAAGTTATAATAATAACCTCTTAAAATTTTTTAAAAATAGCTTTCCAAATAAAAAGATAATTATTCATAATGCATCTGTAAAAAGTGCAAAACAACCGCAGCAAATGTTTAAATTATATTATCTATATCTATTGGGTTACAAAGCAGATTTAGTAATAAATTTCGATGGACCTCAAGAGATAACCCACCCGATTACTAAAAATTATAATGATTTAGGTGACCAACTTATTTATCCAAAAAGATATTCAAATATTATTTTAGAAATGGGTGATAGCAAAAAATGTTCAGAGAACTTAAAAAATCAGTTTAATAATAATACTTATATTCCAATATTAGAGCTATTTTCTCTTTATAGAATTCAAAATTGTAGAAAGAAAGCAACATATGAAAATCAAAAAGATAATTGGAGAAAAAATATAAAAAAACTCCCAAGATCAGAAGAAGAAATTATTAATATTTCGAAAAATATATGGGCAGAATCATCTATACAAATGAATGATTTCCTAACAACTAGGGGGGCAACTTACCTTCATGTTTTAATGCCCAATCAGCACGTTCCAAAGTCAAAAATATTTTCTGAACAGGAGAAAAAAACTATTTATGGGTCTCAGTATGAAAGAATATTAAAAGATTACTACAGTGATTTAAATTTTGACTCACAAAAAATACCTCATTTATTAGATCTGAGATATATTTTTAAAAATTTTAAAGATACAGTGTATATTGATGATTGTTGTAGGATGAATAATCAAGGATTTAAAATGATTTCTAAAGAAATTGTAAATTATATAAATAAAGAAAAAATATTAGATAAATGAAAATAAAAATTATATTAATTTCTATTTTTTATTTCAATTTTATATCACCATCGTATGCTTATTTAGACCCTGGAACTGGTGCAATAATATTACAGGCAATTTTAGGAGGTATTGCAGCAGCTTTTACTTATATAATATTTTACTTTAAAAAAGTTAAATCTTTCTTACGAGAAATATTTAAAAAAAAAAGTAAAAAATAATTTATTTAATTAAGTGATTTACAATAATTTCAAGAGATTTACTGGAGTCAAAAAAGTTATTATTGAGAAATTCTTTTCTTTTTTCTAAATCACTTGCGGCTTTTCTATTAGATAAATTTTTTAAAATATTTGTTATATTCTTTATCTCATTTGTATTTATTGTGTAACCAAATTTATTTTTAACTATATCTTCTATAGTTTTCAATTTTAAATCCTCATAACTTAAGTTATTGATTTTTTTTGCTGAATTTATAAAAATAATATTTTTTTTGAATATTAAAGCGTACTCAATTGCTACTCCTGAATTGTCAGTTATCATAAATTCTGACTTTAAAATACCGTCAAGATTATTTATATTATTATCCAAATAAAAGTTTTTATTTCCACTAAAATTTTTTATCAATTTATTTATTGTAATTTTTGATCTTTTAAAGTGCTCGGGATGGGGTCTTAATATAACTTTATATCCACTATCAATAAGTAATTGAATAATTTGTAAAGAATATTTTTCAAATAAATTATTTTCATCATTCACCCATGTAGGAGCAAATAGAATGTTTTTTTTCACTTCTTCATGTTTTTGATTTTTTTTTAAAAATTCAAAAAAAAGGTAACCACTTCTTACTTTAATTTTTTTTTTTAAATTATAAATTTTTTCGGTCGTTTGTAGTTCGTTTATTTGATATTCACCATTGCAAAAAATTGTATCATAATGCCAGAAAGCTTTCTTGTTGTAACCAGCGTGAGTACTAATTGGTGAATGAAAAATATAAATGTATTCTTCACACAATTTAGATTTTCTTAATTGTGGAGACCCCAAGTCAGTTAGTGTGAGCAAAAACTTCTTGCAATTTAAAGTTGCAAATAAAATTGACCTTAAATAACTGCTACCAATATAAATTGATTTAACATTTTCTGTGTCAGGAATTAAGTCATTAAAATCTGAAGTTACATAGGTTACTTTTTTATAAAATTTATAAGTTAAAGTTTCTATTATTTTGTAATAGTAGTTTTTATAATTTTCATTTTCTGAATAAATGACAATTTCTCTAAATTCCTTCGGAAGAGTATAAAATTTAATTAGCCCAAAAATTTGTTGTAAAATTAATTTCAAATATAAATCTTATTTTTAATTTTAGTTGAAGAAATACCAGCGGTGTATGTGTATTCAACGACTTTTCCACCCCAAGTTCTCATAATTTTTTTTAATCTTTTTCTTTGTTCTGATTGAGGTCCTTTTTTCCAATCACTACCATGAACAAAAAAATCAAATTTATATTTTTTTGCAAATTGCTCATAAAGTAAACCATTAATAGGAATTATTTTGTCTATAGATTTTATTTCTTGAAGAATTTTTTTTCTATTTTTATATTTTAAAAAAGGTTTTTTACCCTTGTAACTTGATATTCCTTTATCTGTCATAAGTCCCACAACAACATTTCCCAATTTTTTTGATTTTTGTAAAATATTTATATGTCCGTGGTGCAGAATGTCAGCGCTCATTGGGACAAAAACGTATGGTCTAGAAACATTGTTTATTGTGTTTTTTTTCTTCATTGAATTGTAGTTGTATACTATTATAAGATTTAATTATTATAAACTGAAAAAATAGATGAAAAATTTATCTAGTCTAAAATTCCGAAAAATTTTGAATGATCTGAAAAGACGCCCTGAAGATGCTGCTGAAGAGCTAGGTGTTACAGAAAGTTCAATTCAAAATATCTTGCAAGGCAAAGAAGAAGTAAGTTTTGAATTAATAAAAAAAGCTGTTTCTGTTTGGCCTGTAAACTATAGTGATTTTTTTTTCGTGACTGATGATACAAAAAATGATTACAAAATTTTTAGATCATCTGAGTCAAATACTTCTAAAAGAAAAATGTATCGTAATGGAAAACCATATTATCTTTATAAAGACACTGTTATGAGTAAAATATCTTCCTTTAGACCTGAGTGGATACAACAGTTGTCAGTAGTAAATGATGATAGCCCAGATAATCCTGATGTAGTATTTAATAATGGTCATTTTTTACATCAATTTACATATTTTATTGGCCCAGTAAATTTTTACTATGTTGAAAATGGAGTAAAGAAAATTGCAAAAATGAATACGGGTGACTCCATGTATATTGGTCCTTACATTCCGCATACATTCACAACTAGAAAAAATGATGAAAATATTTTAGGTCACATTTTAGCACTAACTTATTCAGACAAAGTAGATAGTGAAAATATTAATGAAGTTGTAGCTATAGGAAAAAAACTCTCTCCAAAATTTAAAATAAATTCTAGTAATGAAGTTAAAGCTTTCAAAGAAAATTTAATAATGTATTTAAAAGCATCTTCAATTACAAAGGAGATATTTCAAGAATTTTCAAACTTAAATTTAGATGATTTATTGGAGGATAAAAATATACCGAACTTTACATCTTTAAAAAAAATTTCAAACACATTAGATATTAATTTAAGAGATTTGTTGCCACCAATTAAAAATTTTAGTGTAAAAATAAAAAGATACAATGATAATAAAAAGTGGTTTTATCCATCAAGTAAATCCAAATTTTATTCAATAACGGAATTAGCTAGTGTAAATCAGCTGCCAAACTCAAAATCTTTAGAATTAACCGTTTTAACTAATGAGGAAATGGAAGAAGATCTTGAAGTTCCAAGACATCAATATCTATACAATATTGGTGATACCGAAACTAAAATAAAAATTGATAAAAAAATAATAGAAAAATTTTCTCCAGGTGACTCGATTTATATGAAGCCAAATATTAAACATAAATTTATTGGAAAATCTAAAATACTTATATTAAGAATAGGTGGAAAAATATCAGGCGATGTTTTGTATCAATTATCAATGGTGTCCGATGAGAATTTCTCAAGACTAATAGAAGACAATCAGCCTTGGTTTAATAAATAAAATTGACACAAGAATATGTCATCAGAATAGAGTGGTTTAAATTATGGGTAAAAAAACTTTAATTTAAAAAAAAACCTGCAATTTCTTGCAGGTTTTTTTCATTTCTATGTAAAATAATATCAAAATATATCTATTAAAAAGTGTTTCTTGATACTGAAAATTTTTTTCAGTGCATAAATCAAGCCAATTGAGCTATTAGTACTGGTCAGCTTCACGCGTTGCCGCGCTTCCACACCCAGCCTATCAACGTAGTGGTCTACTACGGCTCTATAGGAAGAACTAGTTTTGAGGTAAGTTTCCCACTTAGATGCTTTCAGCGGTTATCTTTTCCATACTTAGCTACC
>Ga0115003_10000234_pt1 | contig 47111 bp, 43 predicted proteins | sample ArcticOcean_MG_C_7_FD_88736 | JGI IMG/M metagenome (GOLD analysis project Ga0115003, IMG submission 88736) | Marine microbial communities from western Arctic Ocean - ArcticOcean_MG_CB11_88 | ecosystem: Environmental > Aquatic > Marine > Oceanic | place: Arctic Ocean: Canada Basin | collected...
AGTAAATTGGTTCAGGTAAATCAAGAACACACCGTGCAGTATATTCCAAATCGATATCTAACATCAACAAGCAAACTCAAACGTTCTCTTCGTTATGGTAAGCATCAACAACTTGGTAGTCCGCCCAGTCCGAACCTGCAAACTTGAAGAAATACAACCAATCCGTTTCAGAAGTCTGGGAAAATGAACCGGTGATCATGACGCTCTCGCCTTCATACTCGTGCGGTGTTGTATATGCATCCCACTGTGAATACATTCCGGACTGCGTAAAGAATTCATCTGTTCCATTCCCGTTGATTTCAAACGTTGTAATGGTCAATGAAGTGATACTGCTCGTTATGCCATAATCATCATACAAAGATTGTGTGTGTATCGTGTAATTTACACTTGAAATAGCGTGCCCCAAGGGTAATTCCCAATACACGGTATTGGTTGATGTGTTGATGGTGTCTCGTCCCGTACTCAGATAGGTTCCATCATCGTAAATGAACCGAACACCATCAAATGCCAACGCTCTTTCGAAAACGATGGCACAAACATTCTTTGACGTCACATTTTCAACATAAGCGAGTGCGGTAACTTGAGGGCATTTCTTTTCCAGGTCATTGACGCATGTGTCGCCAGCGTGTGCTGATTTTACCCCGTTTGGACAAACCGTATTTATCCAAACTGTATCGTTAAGGTTGGTAAAATTGAAGTTTACACCTTCAAAATCATTGTTATCAAAGCTCGCTCCTGAAAGATTAAGGTTTGTAAAATCTAAATTTGGCGAATTGTAATAGCCAAAGTAAGAAATGGTTGCATTTGGACCAAGGAGTCTTGTAGCAGCAGTTTCGTAATCGCCAAACCGATTGAATGGTTGACCATAACTTTGCACTGTGTGGTTATTACCTTCCGGATGGCATGTCCAATCTGCTGGCAAATGCAGTGGGCAATCGAACAGTTGCTGCGATTTGAACGCGGTCAAATTAGAATTTAAAAAGCTAGAATTATCCACCAAATTACCCCCAAAATAAGCATCTGATAAATCAGAATTTGAAAGGTCGGTGCCTGTTAGATTGGAAAGGACAATTGAGATTCCCTTGAGATTGAGTGAAGACAAGTCCTGATTGCTTAAGTCCGCATACTTCAAAACTGCGGATGGACCAACTAAATTGCGATTGATACATTTCCAACCATCCGGTAACGATTGCGGACATGAGAGTATTAACGAGCCTAAGACTTCAGTCAGGTTCGCATTCGCCATCAAGGAATTTGAAAGATTCGCTCCACCCAGGATTGCTCCAGTAAGGTTAACACCGCTAAAATCTAAATTTGAGAGGTCAACATTTCGGAGATTTGCCCCCGGCCCAATTAAGTTTTGATTGAGACAAACCCATTCCGTAGGGAGTACGGATGGGCACGATGCGAGGCTATGGAACTGAACTGAGGTCATCACAACTGTTGACAAATCAACATCTGAGAAGTCGCTTGCCCAACCGTAACTTGTTCGCAATGATGTGTTTGTAAACGAGGCTCCGGTGAACGATACTCCCTCAAACCAAGACTCAGAAATGGAAGCATAATCAAAATTCGCTGTTATAAGATTCGCTTCAAAGAACTGGAAATCGGTGATGGATGTTCGAGTGAAGTTCGCATCATTGAGATCCGCTTGAGCGAAGTTGCCACCCATGAAAACGGAATCCGTAAACGATGCATTGGTGAAAGTGGAGTTGCCAAAGTTTACTGAATAAAAAGACATTGATGAAAAATCAAAATTTGAAAAATCACAATCTGAGAAATCCATCAGGCCACCTCCATACCTACCATCTAAGATTCGTCCTTCGTTTTCCATCGACTCAGTTGTATACGACATAATATCGCAACGGTCAGGGGCGGTTGGAATCGAAAACCCTTCTTGATAACGAGGGGAGACAGATGCAGACTGAATGACCACATCAGTGGAAGGTTTGTCATTCGATGGAGTTAGGATTTTGGAGATTTCAGTCACGTCTTCGCAACCATCAATAATTTCACCAAATACAGTATGATCTCCATCCAAATGGCTTGGCTCGCTGTCTTCAGGTATGATAAAGAATTGTGAACCGCCGGTGTTTGCCGCCCTTGTTTTCGCCATTGAGATGGTACAAGGCAAGTGTAGTAGTCCGTTATCGGCTTCATCAGGGATATTCCAATCTTTTTGTTCCGGACATTCTTCAATGGTCGTTTCTACTCCGTTACAAATCCCATACCAATTGGCAGCATAGCCACCCATTCCATTCATAGATTCAATATCTCCACCTTGAATCATGAAATTGGAAATGATCCGATGGAAAATTGAGCCATCATAATTTCCTTCGGCTACATGCGTCTCAAAACTGTCTGCGTGCATAGGTGCTGCAGAGTGGTTTAATTTGATTGTAAACTCATACTGTTCGGACCCGTGAGATACCTCCATGACAACGTTACTGTAGTTGTAGTAGGACTTGCCCTCCACTTCTACAGGCTCTCCAGAATCAATACATCCTGCTAAAGAAACGGTTGCCATTAAAAATGTCAAAACGAGCGCTAGGACTTTGTTCATAGACTACCCAGCGGGTTGGGGTAAATGAAGATTAGGATTCATCCGATTTCCGTTCAAAATCACAAGGATCCAACTAAACTACAACAGATTGATGTTTGTAAGGTTCTATCAAATGCACGTCAACAACATCCACATACACGATTTTGAAGCCCTACTTGCTCATGATAATAAGCCCTACTGGCCCATGATGATCTGTCCGTCTTCAGACAGCCACTTCAAGGCGATTTCGATTAAATCGGAACCAGCCTCGTTGAAATCAATGGTTCACCGAGCAAATGTATGGGTCGTTTCGATATGCTGGTACATTCCTGTGCTGGTTACAATGTACGTCTGACCGTCAATGTAGTATGCCTCAGTGATGAAGTAAGTATCAAGGATAAAACCAAGTTCAATCAATTCATTGTTTGCGTTTATGACATTCATGGCATAGTAAGTGTTTGCGCACTGGTCGCAATCGGCCCAATGATAAAACACTAGTTCGTTGTTGTAAACATAAAGACCTCCAGTGTACATACTGTCCATATCTAGTGGAGTAGAGTTCCAATAACTCTCCACGTCAAAGGCTATCGAAACAGAATTTGTTGAGGTATCAAACTTGTAAAAGTTGGAATTGTAACTCGAAGTGATTAAAACGAAATAAACATCACCCTCGAATTCGAGGTAATTGTGAGGGTTAGACCAGCCAGATTGCCATTGTTCTGTATAGTTCGCAGTGTTCGTATTCAGGTTATAGGCGGTTAAAACGCCGGTGAGGGTATCGTAAACATGTAATTCACCGCCGTCTGTTCCGTTGTCGGCTGCGAACAAAATATGCGATCCAGTTTTGTGGACGTGGTACTGCTGAATATTGTTGTACATGCAATCATTTCCAATCCATGCATGCCCTGCTCCCGGGTTGATGTCTGCAATCATGTTGGTCGAACCATTTGCAGGCGTGTGTATCCAGAATTCCCTGCCATTCACTCCATTGTCTGCAAGGAAAAATACATGTCCATCCAGCACGTTAAGGCACTCTGGCGAACTGTCACCCGACAACGGGTTAAGATCGGTGACGCGCCATGTGGAAGCATTTGCGGGATTATGAGACCATAACTCCGTTCCGTGATTCACCGTTTCTGCCGAGAAGAACAAGGTCTGATTGACCACTCCAAACTCGGAAGGATGGGATGAGTAGGTACCCGGATTGATATCCATAACACGGGCTGTAATATTCATTTGCAAATCATACATCCACAACTCTTCGCCGTAGTTGCCATCATCGGCACTGAAAAACAACTTTGTTCCTATTGTGGCGAATGTAGTATCACCATTGAATGCGTCGCCTCCAGAGTTGATACCATCGATGGAAACGGATTGCCTGGAAGAGAGATTGTACATCATCAATTGGCTCGTACCATTCTCGTCTGCGAGATAGAACACTCCTTCGTTGATTGTAGGTCCAAGCTGTTCCGAAGCAGAATGGATTGTTGTATTAAGGCCAGTTTTAGTGTTGAAATGATACAACGAACCATTTTGGCCATACGTATCGGATTGCATTAGGATATGCGGACCTACGTGATAGTTTTCTGAGTTAAACCAATCATTTACTTTTTCTTGTAAATTGACGGTGACACACATTTCTGTCTGTACTTCCACTTCATCAATGTCCAATATTCCATTGCCTGCCAAACCTGTGAATGTGCTGTTGTCAAACCCTTGCTGAATGGTTCGGTATTCGGTGCAAGTGGCGTACGGTGTACGGTCCATGACCACAAAGTGTTCCACTGTGACCTTGGTAAGCCATGCATCGGTACGAGGTGTTGTTTGGGTCGCAACACCGTTGCACACAGCCGATTGGTCGGTGATTTCGTTAGCGTCAAGTACACTGTTCTGGTTAAGATCCATGCCGACTTCAATAACGACGCCACCTTCAGCGCAGCCATGCAATGCACCAGCAAAGGAAGTGGCATTGGCGAGTGCGCTCATACCTGAGACACCATCTTCACCTGCTGCGCCGGCTTCACCTGCTGCACCTGCTGCGCCGGCTTCGCCTGCTGCACCTGCTGCTCCGGCTTCGCCTGCTGCACCGGCTTCGCCTGCTGAACCAACAGGTCCGATCAAGTCGATGAACGACCAGCCTGCCGTTGTGCATACTTGGAAGGCCGCATCTGCTTGTATGTGGTACAAACGTCCAAGAGTATCGCTGTTGCATGCTGGCAAATCGCTGCTATCTTCTACACTGTATACCATCCAGTCGTCTGAGAGCGTTTCCACCGGAGTGGAGTCGTCAGCCGGTGGTGCATCGTCGCCACCAATGCAACCACTCAAGGGCATCAACAATAGTAGAGCAAGCAGAAACAAGGTGTAGATTCGGGCCATAAGGCAGCGGTTTGAACGGGGGGATATCAACATTCCCGTACTTAAAAACGGTCCATTGCAAGGGGTTTGTTGTTGAAATTGTGTTTTGAACACAAAGCGGTAGAGAAATAAGTCGGAAATTTAAATGCACAGACGGTAATGAGTGTTATCCTCGTAAATTGGTGCGACTCTCATTGGTGTTTACACTTCCAAGGGTTGAGGTCGCTTCGGCGCCCAATATTCTAATTAATTTGCTTCGAGGTAGTACGCAGCATTGATGGCTGCTGCAAAACTCATCCAAGCGATGTAAGGCCAAACCAACATCGAAGCTGAAGGAAGAGGTCTGTAAATCAGGTATGCGTAGATACACGTGCATGCGATCATGAGAAAAAGCATAACCAACGAGAGAAGATAACGTTCGGAATTGAACACCGAAGGCCAAGCAAGGTTCAGTGCAAGTTGAAGGATAAACAAGACGACGATGATCTTGAAATGTTCCAACTCGTCTCGCTGATTCACTACCGAATTAAAACTGAAAGCCATGCAGGTGTAGAGAACTGCCCAGATGGGTGCGACGACCCAGCCAGGGGGTTGAAAGAACGGCTCATACTCTGAATTAAAAGTCAAGCATATTCACCATTTTTGGTTGGTTCATTTAGAATCAAGATTCATCGATCGTTGTTTGGAACAACGCCGAAACGGTTGATTGCGGCTTCACCGTCTTTTTGGAAAAGGTAGAGTAGGTAAATCGCCCCTAGAATTGGAACCAGTACAATCAGGAGCCACCAACCTGATTTCCCAACATCGTGAATTCTGCGAACTAGGGCTGAAAGAAGAGGTATTGAGAGCAACAGATTCACAATCAGGTACAGCCAATCGAAGAGGTTAGGCCAAATCAATACCAGGTCTGGAACTTTGAACAATGGGTTGTTCAGCATGGAAAAAGGAATGGTCCATGTCCCAAGCAATGGACCAAATTCAAGGACACAATAGCCCATCAAGGACATGAAGATCGAAAAGAAAGCCGTGTAAAACCAAAATTCAGAACGAGATGCTCTGCTTGAGAAATCAAAGTACTTTTCTCGGATACAAATTTTGATGGCTGTTGAGGGCACCATCATTCCTTTTGGTCGTTGAGATGTTTTCAACGGGAAATGGGACAGATATGACGGTCGTGGCTCCATGGGAAAAGGTCAGACCTCGGGTACTTCTATTTGACTGAAAAACCAATTGATGTTTGGGGATTTTTGGTCAATCCTCGCGCTGTCGTTGGTTTCGGGAGCCACTTTGGCCACTTGGACGGCTGTTACGAGATTGATTGGATGTGTTTCGACCACCAGAGGATCGGTTCCCACTGCTTCTTCCGCCACCCGAATTGGAGTTGTTCCTCTGAGGTTGCTTTTTCTTCGAACCCTTGGGTTCCTTGATCTTCCCAGCTTTTTGGCCTGGTTTTGGAATTGCACCAATGAAATGGAATTCATGGGAGTCGTCGACAGGGATTTCTTTTCCAATTAACTGTTGGATGCCCACTAAGTAGCCCGATTCGGAATCATCACAGAAGGCATAGGCAATACCTGTTCGACCTGCACGCGCAGTTCGGCCAATACGATGGACGTAACTTTCTGGCTCATTCGGCAAATCATAATTGAACACGTGCGTCACACCTTCGACATCGATTCCACGGCTGGCAATATCGGTTGCAACCAAGATGGGAATGTTTCCGTTCTTGAATCCAGCGAGTGCTTTTGTCCGGGCTCCTTGGCTTTTATTGCCGTGTATGGCGGCGGCTGAAATTCCACTTTGATCGAGTTGCTTCACGAGGCGATTGGCACCGTGCTTGGTTCGGGTAAATACAATGCCTCGAGCAACCCGTTCTTGTTTGATAATCTTTACAAGAAGCCGGCGCTTGTCAGATTTACGCAGGAACATAATTTTCTGCTCAATTCGGTCGACAGTGACTTCTTTTGGTGTGATGTCAACCTTGACGGCGTTGCTTAGGAAGGAACCAGCAAGATTGGCGATTGAAGAGGGCATGGTTGCGCTGAACAGTAGGTTTTGTCGCTTTTTGGGCAACAGCTTCAAGACTTTCTTGATGTCATTGATGAACCCCATGTCGAGCATTCTGTCTGCTTCATCCAGCACAAAGAATTCCACATGACCAATGTCGACATGACCTTGGTTGATGAGATCGAGGAGTCGGCCTGGGGTTGCGACCAAGACATCGAGTCCGTTTTGTAATGCACGAACCTGAGGATTTTGATTGACACCACCAAAAATAACTTTGTGACGGATGTCCAAATGTTCACTGTAAGCGGAAAACCGTTCATCGATTTGCGCTGCTAGTTCTCTGGTTGGTGAGAGAACTAATGTGCGAATCTTTCGGTTTCTCTTTGGTGGGTCTCTGCTCATGATTTGCAATACGGGCAGTGCAAAAGCAGCGGTTTTTCCTGTTCCCGTTTGTGCCACACCTAGGACGTCACGTCCGGCCAGCAATGGGGGGATTGATTGTTCCTGCACGGGTGTTGGCGTTGTGTATCCTTGCTCTTCGATCGCCCGTAGGAGCGGTTTGGAAAGGCCTAAGGTCTCAAAATCAGTCATGTAAATCCCTCGAACGGAGGCTTACAACACCATGTTGTAGTCAACCAGTACATGACGCGGTCCCGGCATCTCCCCTAAAACAAGGTTGGTCTAAATTGGAGCTCTCTACCGTTTGAGGTCAACCATACACCGTTCCGTGTCACAGAATAGGTTGATTTCGTAGCCATTCGAGGTCCGAGATGTAGAGTTGACGGATATCATCGAGACCGAGGACCAGCATTGCCAATCGCTCAAGTCCCATGCCCCATGCCAACACCGGGGTTGAGATCCCAAGCGGTTCGGTGACTTCAGGTCGAAAGATACCTGCCCCACCTAATTCCAGCCACTTACCACGCCATTTTACTTCAATTTCGAGGCTTGGTTCTGTGTATGGGAAATAGGCTGGACGGACCCTGACTTCTGGACAGCCCATCTTGGCATAGAATGTCTTCATGGTCGTGACGAGCATCTGGAGGTTGGCTCCCTCTTCCATAATGATGCCTTCAATCTGATGGAATTCTGGCAGGTGAGTTCGATCGATGGCTTCTTTCCTGAACACTCGGTCAACTGAAAACACTCGGCAAGCTTCGTCTGGGTGGGCTGCGAGGTATTGGATGGTGTTGACCGTCGTATGCGTTCGAAGGAGGCCCTTTTCAGAAGTCGCCTTGGAAAAAGCACCACCCCATCCGACGGAGCCCGTCACTCCACCATGCTCGTGAATGTCGCCCCAGGCCTTGACCAAATCTGCAGGAAGAGGCAGTGAGGCTGGGTTTTCGAGGTAGAATGTATCCTGCATCTCTCGAGCAGGGTGGTCTTGGGGTATGAACAATGCATCCATGTTCCAACCTGCTGTTTGGACATAATCATCGACCAGTTCTGAGAATCCCATCTCTAAGAAAATCGCACGAACTCGTTCGATCAGTGCTTGCATTGGGTGGCTGCGGCCCGTTCGTGGGCTTGCAGACTCTAATGTGACGTCGAATGAACGGAATTCAGCATCTTTCCATGCTTCTGATTGAAGCAATTCTGTGGTGATTTCGGAAACGGCCTCTTTTTCTTCAAGATGTTCGCCACCGAGGTGTGCACCAGCTTCGGTTAACAACCAAGTGCGCGTTGTTTGTTCCGCAATTTCGATAAGGCCTCGACGTGATTTGAAGTGCTCCAGCATTGTTGAGTCTGCCGTTTCGATTGAACACGGTAAGCCGCTGATGAAGGTGGCCCGCTGTTCGATTTCCCGTCCGACATGTTCTGGGTCATCGGATTGAAATGTACCATCGATTAACAGAACGCCAAGGCGTTTGAGCAAACCAACACCTGGGCCGGCTTCATGACGTTCAAAGGCAGACTGAAGGTCAGCCATCGATGCCGACTCTGTGGATTGAATCCAACTCCAGAGGCGCTGTTCAAGGAGTCCCTCTTGCGCTGCTTTGAGGCCTTCTGATGCAGCCTTTACCGTTCGAACCACATGTTCCATGGTTTCCACCATCCCGTGGTTGGTCAAGCCGTGACCGGCAGCCGCAGCAACAGCTTGGTCAGTCCAGTTGCAGGCTTTGAGGACCTCGTTTAAACTCCATGTTCGTCCGACATCCGTTTGCATTGCTTTGAGCATTCTCCGCTCAGGGTTCAGCAATGATGGTGCGTCCATGGTTCTCTCGGGGCGCCCAACGCCCTTCAAATCTGTCCCTGTCCATTGCCCAATATTGCAGGTTCATGAGGTCGAGGCTGCATCCGCTTATTCTTCTTCATCCCAAAGCGCTGAGGCACACGAAGGGCAAACAAACGTGGTTGGTTTCTCACCATCCACAAGCGTCACTGTGCCGCACGGTCCACACAAGATGGATGATTTCTTTGGTTCGTCAAGGGTGACGTCGACACGGTACATGACGCGTCCAGCATCAGGCAGTTGTTCAGCGGTAGGGAGCCAGTTTGCTACGTCTTCGGGTGTCATGCCCCTTTGCGTAGGCATCGACATGCCGACGACAAAAAGAACAACGCCGCACACACCGATGGTCGAACCGATTGAATAAATGCCTCCAACGGTGAAAAATGCCCCAGTGACAAGGCAGATTAGACTGCCAATCAGGAAATTTTCTCTGCCGTTTTTAAGCATTGAATCCCCTCATTCAAGTGCGTTGGCTAACGCCTGTGCGACCTTTGGAATTTGCTCAATTGGCACGGCACACAATCCAATACGTACCCCCCCGGTGAGTGGGACCAAGTAGACGTGTTGCTCAGCGCAAGCCTCTGCGATTGCAGATGGATTTTCATGTTCAAGCCAAGCAAAGAATCCATCGTGTGTCGGATTGAGGGGCACATTGAGTTCATCGCACGCCTTGATGAGGGCACTGCGTCGTTCAACAAGCAGGGCTTGTAGGCGATCTCGTTCTTTGCTCCATGCTGCACCACCTTCGTCAGATGCGTGCATCTCACTGACGGTGTATTGCGATACACGTGGCGCTGCAGACCATGTCTGCCGGCCCGTGACACCCATCACCGTATCGATGCGTTCAGTGACTGTTTCATCGGGATGAAGGCTGACCAACGCGCCGGTTCGCAAACCGTACATGGTATGCGACTTCGAGAGTGAAAGAGCAAAAGTGATGAGCAAGTTTTCTGGCCATGGCCACCCCTCATTCATTGCTTCATACAATGTTTCAGCCCAACCATGAGGTTCATCTGCATACAGATGATAGGCGACATCGAGGAGCAATGTGTGCCCAACATTTTCGTTCAGCGAAGCACTTTCCATCACGGCTTCCAACATGGCCATTCGCCCACCAGGGGTGAGGGACAGGCCGGTTGGGTTGTGTGCTGGATCATTGATCCACATCATCACTTTATCTTGGGATGTGCACAAGACCGAAAGTTGCTCTTTGAATCCTTGAAGGTCGAGGTATGGATGAGGTGAGTCATAGGTTGGAAGCAGCGGATAGGTCAGAGTTTTGAGATCGCATCCTGAGAGGAATCCTTTGTAGGGCCCCCAATGTCGGTCACGCAAGAGAACATGATCGCCTCGGTTTGCAAAATTGTTAGCGGCGAGGTACAGAGCGCCAGAGCCACCAGCAGACGCCGTGGCGGTTGTGGAGATGCCCATGGCTTCGAGGTCACTTCGCCGATCACCGAGGGCCAACGTTTTGGCGAGATCGAGGAACGCTGGCAACCCCTTGAGCGGGGCATAGGCTGCAATTTCGACCGGTGGCGCCTTTCGGACGGCTTCATCAACAACGGCGTTGATGGCAAGGGATCCATCGTCCTCGAGCAACGCGCCAATGGTCCCATTGACTGCATCAGCTCCGGTGGCTATGGCTTCCTTGTAGCGGGCCCACCATGCAAAAATCGCATCACTGCCCACTTTTGTCTGTGCGTAGGGATTGAGCAAACCTGCACCAGCATCGTTGTCCATAAGAGGGCGAATGCGGCTGTGTTCTTTGAGTTGTCTCTTGATTTTTGTAAGTTGGACACCCGTTTCATTCATCAAGGGTTAGCCTTTGGCCGAACCATCGCCTGTGTAGCATAGCTGGTAGTGCATCGGATTTGTAATCCGAAGGCCGGGGGTTCGAGTCCCTCCGCAGGCTCCTTTTAACGATAAGACCGTGAACTTGTTTTGTCTCCAGCAAAACATGCTGTTCTAAGATGAATCTCTATTTTTCCAGCCCTTCATAGCGGGAAGTGTGTCGCTGGTGGCAAAGGTCTCTGAAGCGAACGCTCAAGTTCGAAGAGCGGCTGGCCAAAGCATGGTCGCACAACGCTTGGACGGCAAAGCTTGTGCTGCAAGCGTGGAGGACGAACTTCACGACCGCATTTCCGCTTGCCGTTCCGCAGGGGTCGAACCTCATTTGTCCGTCGTGATTGTCGGGGATGATCCTGCCAGCCATGTCTATGTGAATTCCAAAGTCAAAGCGTGTGAACGGCTTGGCATCAAGAGCACCCACATTTCGTTGCCGGAAGACTCCACTGAAAGCGAAGTTCGTGAAGTCATTCAGAGGCTCAACGACGATACCTCACTGCATGGTATTCTCGTTCAATCTCCTCTCCCATCCCACATGGATGAAGAAGCGTTGACCGATTTAATTCATCCAGGCAAGGACGTTGACGGATTCCACCCCGAGAATTTGGGACGGTTGGTCCAAGGGCGTCTCGATGGTATGCTTCCATGCACGCCGAGTGGCGTGATGCGCATGCTCCAGTGGGCTGGAATTGATCTATCAGGCAAGCAAGCTGTTGTCCTTGGTCGCTCTCGAATCGTTGGAAACCCACAAGCGCTTTTGCTTGGCGCTAAAGGTGCAGATGCGACCGTGACGATCGTCCACTCAAGAACTAACAATGCCCAAGCAGTCTGTGCCCAAGCAGACATTGTGGTGGCTGCAATTGGCCGCCCAGAGATGGTCCGTGCAGATTGGATCAAATCTGGAGCGGTGGTGGTTGATGTCGGCATCAACCGTGTTGATGATGATTCCCGAGAACGAGGATGGCGATTGGCCGGCGATGTGCATCCCGAAGTCGCACAGAAGGCTGCTTGGCTTTCACCTGTTCCAGGTGGCGTCGGTCCAATGACCATCGCTATGCTGATGGAAAACACGGTCCGAGCAGCAGAACACGTCGTGGCCCAGTGAGGTGAATGAATGGAACAAAAAGCCCCACGTCTCTCTAGCGCAACCCTCGTTGCAGGCTCTTTATTCGTCGCTTTTGCCGTCATCAATGGGTTGTCGAACTTGGCTTTTGCAAGCGGTTGGAGCATTGAAGAATTTGTGAGTCTTGTTCTGGCAGGTCTTCTTTTCATCGTTTCCTTTTTCGCATCACGAGAGCGCAGTGTTCCAGAATTACCGAACCACCCGAGCGTTCAAGAGCAATATGAGGCCTTTGATTCCACGCCAACACCATACAGCACCACCACCGCTTCACAACCTGTGAAACAACAAGCGGCTGTCCATCAGCCATCTGAACTGGATTTGCTCGCCGCCCTCAACGTGACGGCCTCACTCATGACGGCGGCAGCAGCCCCCTCAAGCATCACAACATCGCCTCAACCCGCGGTTCCACAAGCGGCCGTTCAGCAGCCACCTGAATTCGATTCACTCGCTGCTCTCAATGTGACGGCCGCACTCATGGCTGCTGCATCACCAACCTCTGCTCCAATTCCAACTCCTTCACCAGCCCCCAGTTCTGAGTCGATCACCTCAGCCCTTGCTTCACTGACTTCTGGAGTCCACGGTGCCGCTGCTGCTGAACAGGCAGCACTGCACCCACCTCCACACGTCCATACCGATCAAGGCAGACAGTTCACCCAAAGCATCGGGTCACTCGCCTCAACTGATACACGGACGCCCCTCGCCAACATACCTCTGCCATCTGGTGGTTCTCCAGTCAATGATCCTCAAGAACCAAAGCTTTCGAACACCCTTCCATCCATGCCAGACTTAAGCGATTTGTTGCCTTCACCATACGCACAACCTCAACCAGCCGCAGCGTCACTCCCGGGTTTACCCGATCTTCCAAGCATCGATGATCTTCTCATTGCTACGCCGGCAGAGGTCCCTGTTGTCGTCACAACACCTGACCTTCCGGACCTCGATGGGCTTTTTTGAAAGAAGCGAAGGTCAATAGGGGTTGATTCCATGGTAGAAACAATGTGGTCTGATGCGTTCGATTTGCACAGCCACTCCACCAACAGTGACGGCGAGCATTCAGTCGACACCGTGGCCAAGTTGATGGCTGCTGCTGGAGTCAAGCATTGGGCGCTGACCGACCACGACACCATCGCTGGTTGGGATCAAGCGAAAAAAGCAGCACTTGAAGCAGGAATTGATTTTATTCCCGGTGTTGAAATCACATGTGAGCCAGGACTTCCAATCGTCGAGGAAGAGATGACTTTGTGGGGGCGAGATCGAGCGCCAACATCATGGCATTTACTCGCATATTTCCCAAGTGCAAACTTTTCACCTCAACAGCGTGCAGACTTTGCCAATTGGCTTGCTCCCCTTGGTGAAAGTCGAGGTCCCCGCATGCAACAAATGGTGGCACTGGCCAATCAGCATGGCTTGAACATCGACATCAAGGCAGTGCTTGCACGAGCGGATGGTTCTGTCGGACGCCCACATCTCGCAGATGAAATGATTGCTCAAGGCTATGCAACAGATCGTCAAGAGGTGTTTGACCAGTGGCTAGGCGACGGTCGCCCTCTTGCGATTGTTCGAAAGAAACCGAGCATCGAAGAAGCAACAGCTGCAGTTCATGCGAGCGGTGGATTTGTTTCATTGGCCCACCCGATCTATTATGGTGTCCCGGTCGAGCCATTGGTGACGTATTGCAAATCAGCGGGTGTTGACGCCATCGAATGTTTTCACCGGAGCCATCCAGATCCTTACCGTCACGCTTTGCTTATGGCAGTACGGAACGGTGGTATGAGTTCCACATGTGGTTCAGATTTCCATGGCCAATCATATCAGCAGTCACCCGGGAACATGCCCCTCCCGCTTGCTGATCTGCCGCCTTCATTGAGCCTCTGATGCCTTGCCTTTCCGGGTGATGGTGTCGAGCATGAGTGCCGCTTCAAACAACACAATGACCGGCATAGCGACCAAGAAAAGTGAGAGCGGATCTGGTGGAGAAAGCAATGCTCCGAGTACAAAAGCAGTGAACCAGATGTGCCGGCGGTAACTTCGGACAACCCGTCGTGAAACCACTTCGAGTCGAAGAACAAGAAGGGTTGCAACCGGAGCTTGAAACCCAACGGCGGAAGCAACAGCCAAATTGGTGATAAAGCCAACATAACTCGAAAGGCGCCATTCTGTTGAAAGACCGACGCTTTGTGCATCGTTCGTGAGGTATTCCAAAAGCATCGGAATGAGGAGGTTCCACGCATAGGTGATCCCGAGGCTCGCAAGAACAAGAACGCCGATCAGGGTTGCCAGCATGGCCAGTGATGGACGAGGGGCAGTTGCTTTCAGTTCATCCAGCCTTTGCTTGAGCGCTGGGTTTTTGCTGCCTCGCCATGCGCCTTCGGTGAGCAGAATTGTCAAGACTGTAAAGCCGGCGCAATACGCCGCCAGTTTCACCTGCAGCAGAATGAACTCAACAGGCGTGATGACGATGATGTTCACGTCATCCGGCAGGCGCTCGGGTAAAATGAGCCATGAAATTACGGATGAGGCAAGGGGGAATGTAGCCACAAAAACCAGGCCGAATACCACGAGGAGGAAGTTCAATCTCCGTCGTAAATGTGCCTTGATATCGAGCAGCAGTCTGCCGCCGGGGCTCTCGAACAGTTCGTTGACTGTGCTGGCCACATCCTCTGCTCCGGCCATGATGTGTGGAGGTGCCACGCCCTCATAACACACACCGTGTGGGACTCATTCGTTTTCCCAAAGGTGAGAGGGGGTGGAATCGATGAGGCTCCTCCCATGTTTGCTGAGTCTGCGCAAACGGTGAACCACAAAGCCTGTGATCCAAAGCGATGGGAGTGAAAGGAGGATCGCAAGCAGCATCACATCTTCGTGGTAATCATTGATCACCCGAACCTGAACCACATCATCCTCTCCCTCGCTCGGGTTGTGCATGACGACCAAACTGTAGACCTTAGGAGCGTCTATTTCGAGGGTCAAAGTAGAATTTGGAGCCACGGTATAATGTTCTCCTAAGGATTTCATCATGCTCCAATCGATGCTTCCATTTTCCATCGCAGGTGTTGCAGATTCAACAATGATGACCACGACCTCGATGGTGATGTTGCTGTGAAGGTTGGTGACAGTTGTATCGACGCTGCTGCCAGGGGAGAACCTCTGAATGATTTCATAGGTCGAATCCTCCGGGCCAAGTTGGTATGATACCCGTTCATCAACAGAATTGGTTTGGACATTGACCGCCATCAAGATCATCGTGACCATAATGAGTGTGACGACGCCTTCGATGAACACGTGCCTTCGAATTTTCTGTGATGTGAACCCTTTGAAGAAACCGCCATGATCATTGCGAAGCCTTGGTTGCAAGTGATGGATGAACAAGGCGCCTATGCCACCAACAAGCATTCCGAGCGGGATGTCAACCAGCCAGTGAATTCCAAGGTAAAGGATGGTGAACATGAACAAAACAGTGTTCACGCAAACAAACACGTGGTAGCGATAATGACGCCAATTTTTCATGGTGCCACCTTGCTCACGAACATGAAGCCAGTTTAGCAAAATAATACCAAAAGGAATGGCGACGTGCAACGATGGCACAGCATTGTCCAATGGGTCATGTGAGGCATAAAACACGCTGTACCATCCTTCATGATAGAGCAAAGCTTCCATTCCAGGGATCCACGAAGAGGTGACTTCAACGTTGAAAAAGAGGTAATAAGGTACGGCAAGGGCGTAAATGAGCAGGTAATTGAGGGTCACTTTGTCCGTCATGTCCCTGTCCCCGGAGTAAGCGAAATACACCGTTGTAACGTAAATCAAAAACAGGTAAATAAACAGGTAATGGAAATTGAGGAAGGACGTTAATGCTTCGTTGGCAAACATGTTCTGAATGTGGAGTGTCAAGTCGCCCTCGAGGGCATAGACCCAAGCAGTCCAGTGCCCTGTCTCCATTTTTATGGGCTCATTCAGGTTGTCAGTGATCGACTTCCAACGAATGATGACAATGTAGCCCATTGCGTGCAAATAGTATCGCTGGTTATGGATGACTTCTCCCCAAGAACGCAATGGCGTGCGCATACCTTTGTCATGAAGTGTGAATGACCAACAGATGACAGGTGTCAAAATCAAAATGAGCCCCAGCATGATATCGTAAGGGTCCATACCCCGTGGAAATCGACTCCTGCTTTATGCGTTCTGACCTTTGAACCGCTGGGGGACAGGTTCACCAAAAGGCACCAGAAACCGAGCAAGAGGTCAAAGGGGAGGGGTCCTGTCATTGAAACGGTACGACCATGTGGCAACAAGCCCCCGAAAACACCCTCGAAAGTTTGAGGCACGCGATTCAATTCCACGATGGTATTGAATTTGACCTTCGATTGACAAAGGATGGTGAGGTGATCATCCATCATGATGAAGATGTTTCCATCGCGAAAGAGCGACTTACCTCCCCGAAGCCTTGGGTTGAAAATTACACGCTCGATGAACTTGAATCATTTGGTTTCTGCTCGTTTCGCTCCTTGCTGGAAGATTCCGTGGTCTTGGAACAATGGCGAGACCACGGCAAGATGGGTTGTGTGGAATTGAAACGACCTCACCCAAAGGCGGACAAGGGTGGTGGTTTTTTTGGAAGGCATGCCCATAAGCGTCATGTCACTGAATTGATTGATGCTGCAGATGTTTTGCTCAATGAATTCGAGGTGCCAAAAGAAAACAGCGTTTACTATGCCTTTCACACCGGTATGCGTCCCTCGATTGAAGCCTCGTCGACTTCGCGCCCGTGGGCTGAATTGTTGCCCTATATTCCCCCTTTTGGAAACCGACAGACCAAACGTCTCAGAGCCCTGCCTCAATTTGTCACGCACTCCTTCGCTCGATTGGTTGAGCGACATCGTTCTTCTGGAGCATCGATGATCCCTTGCGCCATCGAATATTTTGTCCCCCCTATGAACAAACTACCGCTTGGCAAAAAGGTCGGGTTGAGCGAAAAAGGTGCGGAGCATCTCAAAATGGCACAAGGTGGTTTTCCAGTCTATGTATGGCCTACGAGGGCCGATATCGAACATAAATTGCTTGCAGCAGGCCTCACCGGATTAACCGATCATGCCGATCCGAATTTCACTTGGCTTCCTTCTGGCCACGCCCGTTGGACGCGACCTGCGACCCTTCCAATGGATGCAAAGCAATCAGAACTTCTGAACGGAGCCACTGAGGAAAATCACCTTGATGTTCTCGCTGAATTAAAATCTGATGTAACACCGTGGATTGAATGCGACGCAGCGCGAAGGACTGAATTGATGTCCATGTGGTCAAAGCGCTGGTCGTGGCGGGAAGTGGCTCGTCCTGCGTTCAACCCCGCACTCAAGGATGCCTCAAGTCCGCCATGGCAAGCTGTTCGATTGATTGGTCACCGTGGCTCGGGTAAAACCTCGCGCCCAGTGTTCCCTTGAACATCACTCAACGTGACGTAAGGATTGTTGTTCAGCAATGTACTTTGGACGGTAGATTGGTGTGCCTTTACCGTCTCGCATCACGCTTCGCTCATCAACGATTTGAGCACCGATTCCGGCGACTCGTGCCCAACCAAAGAAAGTGGTGTAGTAGGTTGGGTCTGTCAAACCAATATGGTGCAACAGCGCTCCACTTGCGATATCGACGTTGGCATTTGGATTGCTGATCTTAGGATTTTCTGCAAGGACACGAGGAGCCACTTCACGGAGGGTGCGGATGATCTTGAAATTTTCATCATCTGGGCAGATCTCCTGTCCCAATGCAAATTGTACAGTTGCACGAGGGTCTTCGGTTCGTAGGACTGCATGTCCAAAGCCGAAGACAGGTCGCTTTGCATCCAATTCTGCTCGAACAAAGTCCTCAACTTCCTGAGGGTCACTGGTTCCAACACGGAGAACGAATTCGAGGCAAGATTGGTTTGCTCGGCCGTGCAGAGGGCCAGAGAGGGCATTCATAGCACCAGCCATGGCTGAATAGACCGTTGCTTGGCCTGATGCAATCGCCTTTCCTGTGAAGGTGGATAGATTTCCGCCGCCGTGGTCCATGTGAAGCACAAGGTAGGTGGAAATCACACGGGTCATTTTGGCCTTGTCCACGTCCTTGAGATCGAGGGCATTGACAAATCGATCGACAAGCGTTGCAGATGGATCATCTGCAGGAATATTCTGGTCGCGTCCATCTCGGATTCGGAAGATGAGACCCATTAGTCGAGGCATGCGAGCAATGAGGTTCATGGCATCTGCTCGCCAATCATTCGTTGTTTCCAGCATACCCAGCGTGTGGATGCCTACGCTGAGCCAATCCATTGGGTGGCCGTTCGGGGGGAGGGTCTTGAGGACCGTTTCGATGTCGCCAGGGATTGTTGCCCGAGACGATAGTTCAGCACGGATTTCTTCGGATTGCTGGGCGTTTGGTAGTTCTTTATTGAACAAAAGATAAATGATGTCCTCGGGGGCAAAAGAGGCCAATTCAGTGATTGGATAACCGCAATAATGAACGCCTTCTGTCGGAGTTACAAATGAGGTTCGACAGGTGCCCACGGGGACTCCTCGCAAACCGGTGTTAAGGTGGTCTGATGTCACCTTTAGCAAGACTTCTTTATCGCTCATTTCAACCCCATTATGCTCAACCACCAAGGCCCCTCGTATAAAGGCGGTTGCTTCACCTTACGCGGTGCCCCGAATAGGTGTAGTGCAGGATACCTAGGCTTCCTTTCGAAATGTTCATTTTCGGCGATTCTCTGGCGGCCATGTACGGAAACCCTTCGAAGATTCACGATCTGCGAAGACATGTATTCTGATGGTTTCACCTTCGACCACAATTGCATCCTCGGCCGTAACCCCGGGGCATGTCTCCTTGACTTCCTTCCAAGCTCGTTCGGTTGCCAAATTCTCAGACCACCAAGGGAAAGCAGCACATTGTTGGGGTCTCACTTCATAAATTGAACATCGCTTTTCGCCATCAAGGAAAATACAGACCTCGTCGCTTTCTCGACTTTTGAGGACATACCGTCCATCCAGCGTTTGACGGCAATCGCGTTCAAGCCATACATCAACTTCCAACTCGTGGTGAGCAGAGATGCGTTCAGCATCCGTGGTTGAAAGGTAAACAATACCACCCGGCTCGTCACAACACCTTCCACAGTTTGGCTGGCAACTAAACGGGACACCGCCCATCCACCATCCGCCTTTCATTCCTCTTCACCATCGGGTTTTGATTGGACTGCTGAGATGGTCGAAAGGGTGATTTTTCTTTGGCTCTTTTCCGTGTTGTCTAGGAGGTCAAGCATGTCGACGCTTCCAGCATCAACATCCCATTCACCCTCTGGCGTGAAACTGTCAAGTTCCGAGGGTATTGGATCGTTCTTCGGTGGATTCTTTCTCCGACCGACGCTTCGCTTTTTGCTCTCGATAACATCTTCTTCGAACGGAGGAAGAGGACCTCGCTCAGGGTCGATTTCCACGAGCTCTTCTTCGAGGTGACGCAGATCATCTGCAATTTGAATCAATTCCTCGATGGTTGCTTCGGAGGTCTGCTGGGCCAAGTCCATCATTCGTTGCTCCAGTTGTTCCAAGTGCATCGATCGAGAGGCGATTTCTGACTCAAAGGAACCAAGTGTTCGGTCAATTGTTTCATCGAGGTCGGTGAGAATATCTGCGGCCGTGCTGTAATCTCGCTCTTCGATTCGTCCAGAACGTGCGACTAAATGGGCATCGCGTTCATCTAAATCCAGCACCGAGGGAACTTTCAGGTTCAAATCATGCAGGGCCGTTTTCATGTAGGCCTCATGACGTGATTGAGCATTCCTGGCCATTGATTCGGTATCGAAGTGAGGTGGCTCGTAGGTGTCGTCGCCAATCTCTGGCAATTGAGAGTGAAGTTCAATGCCGCCAATCGCGGTGTCGCTGTACACGACATCCACTGCCTCTGAAATCAACTTTGTCGCAATGTCGGCGACGTTTTCTCGCTCGATTTGCGGCATGACTTGATTGGAATGCACGGGTTCTCCTGAAAGCACAGAGGTGACATCATCACCGTCGAGCAATTCCTGTCCCGATTCAAGGGCGAGGGCAACCATGTCCAAGTTGGCTTTCGTAGCGCGCCAACCAATTTCATGGTGCAAGACCACGCTAGCCAACTGGCCATCATCGAGCATCAGGCTACGCTTGAGCGCAAGTTGTCGAGCGAAGAGGACCATGCTGGTTGCTGCAGGCTTGTGGAGGCGGACCTTTGCAGCGCTGCGAACCAATTCCCACAGCCTTGAGGCAGGCCAGCGTTCGGGGTCGATGCTTGTTGTAAGAACGACATGGACACCCATGTTCAGGGCATAGTCAACCATGGTCCCAAGCATGGCCGATGAAACAGGGTGGTCTGCCATGAGGTGGGTATCATCAATCGCTATCATGCGTGCCTGTGACATGGCCTCTTGCCAGCCTTGAGGGAGGTGTTCGAATTGGAGCAGGTCGCTGGCAGCAAGGAGGTAGACTTCGCCTTCCTGTCTGCGAAGCACCCCTTGTGAAATGGCATGAATCAAATGGGAACGTCCGCTTTCTGACGGTCCAATGAGCACCAGTGGGTTGAGTGCCATGCCAGGAGAATCAACCACTGCTTCGGCGGCTTGGGTCGCTTGAAGGTTTTCTTCGATGGTGAACCACTGTTTGAAACTCAACCGTGATTCCGGGCGAAGTTTGACTGGCCATGGGGCATCAACAGGGGCCATCACACTGTGGTGGAACAGCGTCCCAGGTTCCGGTTGAGCCAGCGATTCGGGCAGCTCATGAATTGTTCTGCCCCGCTGATGATCGAGGACGCTTTCCCAAACGGGTCGTCCATCTGTTTCCATGCCGACAAAGAAATCATCCTTGTCAAGCGGCATTTGACGTTCCTCTATGCTCTCTGCAGTACGTTCACGGAGGCTTTTCAAACGGCTCGATACGATCGATGCAAGGGAGCCATCGTCTGTGTGAAGATTGAGTGAGGGTTGGTGCAGTCTGCTTTCTTTTCCAAGAACAGCATCGGCTACCAAGTCGTAAGTTGGGCGCTCAACGACGCCGACACGCTGCAAAAGCGTCCCCCTTCGCGTGTCAGGGACGGATTGTTTTCCAAGCAAACGGTTCAAACGGGATTTGGGCGGCAGTCCTTTTTGTTTGGTTTCTTGGACTTCCTCGGGCAGTTTTGCTGCGGCCCCTAAATCTGACAACCGTTGCTTTGCTTGGGCAATAGCGAGGTCTAAGTTTGCTTTTCGTGAACTCACTTTTCCCCCTCCCGTTCTTTCCGAAGGCGTTCAAGGTCTTCAAGTTCCCACGAACTCAACTGATCTTCCATTGCAGGGGATGCTTGTTCCCTTGATGCTATTTCTCGTGGCAGGTGTTTTGGCTTTGCATCAGAATCGATTCCGGGTCGTGCTAACAACGGCGTCAATGGTGTTTTGGCGCCGATTGGTTGCCTGTTGTTGACCGCAGAAATTGGTTTTGGGCCACTTCCCAGTGAAGGAAGATGATGGTGCTTTCCAGCAGAGGATTGTTGAGCTGCGGCTTTGAGTGAACCCTTCAATGAAGTCGTGGGTTGGAATGTCTTTTCCATCGCTGTCTGTTGCCTTGCGGCGAAGGAATCGAGGGATGAAGCAATCGCAGCGGGCTTGTTTACTGGCCTTCGCTCGGGGAATGCCGGTGTTGCAAACGGGGCGTGTGCAACTGCAGCAGCGGTTTGAATCCGGTGTTGGTTCGCAACCCGTGGTCCCGGTTGCTTTTTCTTTCTCCGAAGGCGTTGAGCGGTACGGGGCACTCGAGGCTTGCGAGGTGCATCGGAAACAGGTTCCTTAGCGGTTTGTTGTACCATTTCACTTCCTTCCTCAACGACTTTGGCTACCTCGGTGACTGTGTGTTCGAATGGTTTGGCTGGTTCAGTCAGATCCACGTTTTGTTCAGCGAGAACGGTTTGAGGGGGTTCGGCTGCAACGGTTTGCAAACTTGGTTCTTGTCGTTCTTCTTCCGTCCACGCTCGGACGTGTTCTCCGAGGGCTTCGGTGGCTTGTAAACGGTCTTCTTCACTTGCCATTTCATGGCCACCCGTCATTGAGGTGCCCTCCGAAGTGGCCGTTGATGGCGCTGGTGAATGTTCCACTGCTCGTTGAAGTTGCTGTTCAATCCATGTGCGTTCCTCTTCGGTTGGTGGTGCGCACAATGGATGGTCGAGGATCAGTTCTGGCTCGGTGAGCCAGTGTTCAATCTCACTTGGTTGAAGCCGAGAGAGGCATCGGTTCAACCGATGACGTGGTTCCAGTTCGAAGGCGTTCATGTCTGCAGTTGTCAACAGCACATGGTCATCCATTCGGACCCCATCCACGACGTCCCGTAGGAAATCAATCGTGCGGGCATCACCGTTCAAGCCTGAAAGGTATTCCACGCCCTCGATAAGGACGACAGCCCGCATGTTTTCCCATAGAAAGGCATCAATCTTAGTTCGCACGCTTTCCAATGTCGGTTCAAGTGCACGAGGGTGATTTCCAGTTGAAAGCCAATGGCATGCAGCGACTGGCAACTGATGTTCAACGCTGAGCGAATCCACATCATGGCGTGAGATGACGAGGATTGGACGCCCATGGTTGGCTAAATGACCTGCGAGTGTGAACAGCATTGATGGATCTTGAGCATCGAGTAAAAACGCATCACCGGGGCGAATCATACGCTCCATCCCCTCATGGCGTTGCAGATAAGCACGGCTTCTTTGACGCACAGCCTCAGGTGCTTCGACCGTCACTTCGAGTTCTGGTAGGCGGGCTTCTCTCCTCCAACTTCCCGGGCGGAGTTTAACATTCGACCACCAGCGTTCGTGTTCTTCTGTCGATGGTTCAACCGTCTCGAGGTGCAAGAAGGCATTTGGGTGCAAGGTCGAGACACGCTGTGCATCAGGCATGGGCAATTCATGAATTGCAAGCAGGGTTTCAATGGGGAGTGCATCGTTCTCAATTTCCAATAATGCTTCGAGTCCAAACAGAACGGCCTCGCTTTCGTGAATGGCTAACGTTGGGCGCCCTTCAATGAACAAAATATGCCCGACACGTGGCATGGACTCTTTCGGCTTCCTTTCTGTCCTGATGTATCCAGTGGTGGATAACTTGGCCATGTCGGTGGACAAAATCCGGAGGGCATCGCGGTCGCCACGGCGGATTTCCGTGACGTCTCCCTGCGGTAATTCGACCATTTTCCAACACCCCTTTGGGGTGTAACCCTGCTGAAGTGTTCTTGAAGGGTCCGCATGATTTCACTCGACCATAGCCGTTTCAAGCATGAAGCCATAGGACCATCATGGGCGGCGATGAAACACATGAAGAGATTGAACCCCTTGCCGGTGAGGAATTGAATCTGTGGATTGCAGGGCTCGAGGATTTCGATGCACGACGGTACTGGCACGCTCATGAGGATTGGGAGGATCTGTGGAATTCACACAAACGGAGGGGTGCTCCTCAATCCGAGGTTCTGTTTGTTCAGGGTATGATTCAAACAGCAGCCTTGTTGCTCAACCATGAACGCCAAAAAACCCGTGGTGTCAAGAACCTGACCGTAAAGGTCAATGACAAACTCTCATCTTGGTCTTGCGTGTGGGGTATTAACATCGCTGACCACCTTGCCGCAATGAACCTTTTTGGCTCAGATGCAGGCGTTTGGTCAATGGACGCTACGGCCTATGACTTGCAACGCTGTGAGCGTGAAGTTCAAAGTTGACCGCATCGAGGTGGAACCATGGTCGGGCAGGTCGGAAGTCTACCATCGGGGATGCGCCGATTCAATCAGCTCCCTCTCGCACGCCCTTTCATACTCCGCTTTGTGGCTGCTTCTGGCGTACTTCTTACAGTTGTTCTCTGCTTATGTTATGTTCTTGCAACCATCACCGGTGTGGTTTGGCTTGGTTTTTTCCCACTCATCCTGGGAGGTTTTCTCCTGTGGTCCTTGTACAGGTCATCGAGCATGCTCCATGTGCCATTAGCAGTGGATATGAATCACCCATTCATGGACGAAGAGCCAATTGGAAACACCGTGGTTATGGTTCGAATGTCAGACGGGTTGTGGACTGATTTAGGCATTGGAAGAGTTCGTCTTGCTGAAGACGAGTTGCTCGGTGGTTCTTGCTTGGTTCGTGACGATGAAAATTACACCCGCCTCGGCCATTTTAGTCCTCACCTTTTCCAGCATAAAGGCATCAAGAAGCAAGTCGTAATCTTGAATCAAGCAATCGCTCTTCGAGATTTGGTCAACGGAGCAGAGGACAGCATTGAATCCGCCCGTGAACGTGAAGAAATGGATACAGGTTTACTCGATCGTTCTTGGTTCGAAGAAGAAAAGGCAATCGAAATCGAACCTGATGGCCTGCTGAGCAAATTCCGCGGGGAATAATCGAGGCATCGGGTTAAATTCGACCCCCATCTTCAAAACCACCGAGCACGACGCAAAGGTGTGACTAACTCGGAAAAGTGGGGGCTGCAACTCGGGCAATTGAGTCAGACTGAGCAAGAAACCATGCTTGGAACTTCACTTTCACGACGCTTTACTGCTCTCCCACTGTGGCTGTCTCACCCGTCCAACATTGGAGCCTTCTATGGCTTGCTTATTTCTTTGGCTTTGTTGATGCCTTACCGTTTTTCAGGCGAGGACAACAACGCTTGGTTGGCCAATTGGATCTTCCATGCAGCGCTTTTGATGGTGGCATGCCTCCTTCTTGGATTCATGTCTCTGCTGATGATTCGCTGGTCCAAGCGGTTTCCAATAGCGCCTCCGCGACTTCTTCTCTATCCAATGCCGTTTGTCGGCTTGGCCCTTCTCACGCTGGCACGAACCGACATGCTCGAAACACCGATGAGCCTTGTTTGGTTGCTCCTGTTGCTCCCAGGTCCACTTTATGTTCATCTTTCCTGGGCGCCACGATGGCGTTTGTTGTGCATGCTTGAAGACGGGTCAGATCCGTTTTTGGGCATGGAATCAAAGGACGCTGAGCCAAACGAAGATGCCGCAATTCTTGCTGGTGATGACGAAGATTTACTCTCCGTTGTCGATGAATACGCTGAAGAATAATTCAGATCAGACCAAGTGTTGGTCCGACCTTTTCGAACAACCGCAACACTTCATCGAGGTCATCGCGTGACAAACCTGCTGACATTTGTGTACGGATTCGGGCCTTATCCTGTGCAACCATGGGGAACACAATTGCACCGGCCATGACGCCTTCCTCTCCGAGGGCCTTGGTCATCGATTTTGCTACGCTCGACTCACCACACATCACCGGGATGATTGGCGTGACGGAAGCCCCGGTGTCAAATCCGAGTGATTGCAATTCTTTACGGAAATAATCAGTGTTCTCCCACAGTTTGGCATGATGTTGCGGCTCATCCATCAGGACTTCAATCGCTGCTTTTTGTGCTGCTGCTACGCCAGGTGGTTGAGAACCTGATAGCAACCAGGAGCGTGAATGGTTCAATGCATGTGTTCGGGTCATTTCAGTTCCAGCGAGGATGCCACCTTGTACGCCAAGTGCTTTGGAAAACGATCCGGTTTCGAAGTCGACCTTTCCTTGAAGATTGAACTGAGCCACAATTCCTGCTCCTTTCTCACCAAGAACGCCTTCACCATGACAATCGTCGACGTAGACCATGGCTCCATACTCTTCGGCCAAGGCAGTCACTTCATCAAGCGGAGCAATGTCGCCATCCATTGAAAACACACCATCGGTGATGATCAGCTTACGGCCTGCACCTTCATGGGCTTTCAAAACGGCTTCTAACTCGCCCATGTCATTGTGCGCATAGACTGCACGGCTGGCTTTGGTCAAGCGGACACCATCGATGATGGAGCCGTGGTTCAGAGAATCACTGATGATCACATCTTGGGGACCTGTGACGAGGGTTGGAATCAAGCCCACATTGACCGTGTAACCAGCGGAATAAATCAGGGCTGCTTCCACACCTTTGAATTCAGCAACCTTTCGCTCTGCTTCAAGGTGAATGTCCATGGTGCCTGCGATGGCACGTACGCTGCCGCTCCCTGCTCCGTACTTTTCCGTTGCATCAAGCATGGCTTGCTTGACCTTTGGGTGTGTTGTAAGATTGAGGTAGTTATTGGCCGAGAGCATGATGGTGGGCTTGCCGTCCATTCTGCATCGAGGCTGGTTTGGACTCTCAAGGGTAGGAGGTTCCCACAGGAGCGATTTATCTGCGAGTTCATCGTAACGGGCTTTCATCCAAGACATATCACCGGGCATAACATCGCCTCCATTTGACGGGAAGGCGCCCCCGTAGATGTTCCTTTTGGAGGTTCCTTCTCCATCCGAACACCGTCTTTGACCAAGCACCTCAAAAAGGAGGCGTTCGTCGCCGCTCCATGGAGTTGGGCGGCGAAGTCAGCAGCGGGCTCGGTCGCGCCCATGTCTTCATGGCACAACCGCATTACCAAGAGCAATTCCGAGCATTGCTTGGAAAGACCGCTTGGCCGGGAACACTCAATGTGAATGTGTCAGGCACTGATTTGATTGAATACATTGCATTGCGCAAAAAATCTGGCATCGATACATTGGATGCATCTGATGAAGATCGTTCTTCAGCCATGGATGTGGATGTGTCATCGTTTGAGGCTCACCGGATTCGCGGGTTCCTTCGCGACGGGGTCTCGTTTGGTGGTGCAACAGCCTACAAAGCACAATTCACGACAGATTCTGGTACGATACCATGCGCAGTGCTGATCCCAGATTTGACCCGTCACATCGATGTGGTTGAAATCATTGCAGGTGCTTGCCTACGGGAAATGTTCAATCTCGAAGACGGCGCAGTCGTCCAAATTCAATTGGACTAACCATCAACGGTGCCGTACGATTGGCAATTCGCCCAAACGGGCCCACTCATTGTGAAGAATACTTTTTTGCTCATGGCGAGCAGCCTCACGCCATCGTTTCCGCATTGTACGCTCAACGGCAGGTCCTTCGGGGGGTTTAGAAAAACATTGAATCTCAACGGTCTCTGTGTCAAGAGGCATCGACGGCCAATGAACGCCCCAGAGAATCAACCAGTCTGCTGGTGCCACGCCGAAGTCAACTTCGATCTCTGGAGCATCGATGGCGCGTTGAACTTCTTCGGGGCTCACTTCACCAATGCACATCCGGTGAATGGCCATTGCGGTTCGACGGACTTGATTCCAAAGGAAGGCTTTGCCAACGATTTCGAAGCCAACAACTCGGCCATCGACCACCCATGGTTCACATGACAGGATTGTCCGTAGAGGATTCTTGCCTTCTTCGAGGCGAGCGAAATTGCGAGCATCATATGTTCCGACAAATATCTGTAACCATTCGTTAAAAATATCACCGGGGTGGTTCCAAAATTCAATTCCTTCCAAACGGTATCGGTAGACGCGATGTTCAGCCAACCGTGGGTTCCATGATTCATCCACCTCAGTCACATCGAGGAAAGCGATGTCTTTTGGAAGACGATCATCGAGGGCTCGAATCATTTTACGCGGGGTCAGAACTTCCCACAATTCTCGTTTGATGCGCACAACACCTCCGTTGACACGCACATGTACGCCAGCATCGGTTCGACTTGAGAGCACCAAGTTGTGTTCTTCTTCGTCCTTGTCAAGCCACTTGAGTTTTTGAAAGACACGAACCAATTCACCTTGTACGGTTTTGACATCTGGCTGAATTTGACTGCCATGATAAGCATCGCCAAGGTAGCCAATGCGGAAAGCAAGACGAACGGTCGTTCCGTTCGTCATTCGCCCACCTCACTCTTCTTTGCTGAGCATCTCGATGGCTTCCTCTGGGGAATAACCAAGGCCGCCAACAGCCCAAATGAGGGCTTGCTTGATCCATGGCTGAACCATTGGATTCTTTTTGGAAGGGTCCATAACTTCGATTGCATCAACAATGCTTCGGCTGGCATTGAAGAGGATCTCATCTGTAGGGATGTCATTGAGTTCAAGTTTCTTGGCGTATCGCTGGAATTCCTTGACTGCGACAGGAATGCGGCGGCATTCAAGGGCAAAGCTTGCGAAATCAGCAATGTATTCTTCGTTTTCCTCATCGAGTTGCATGGCTTTCTTGTAAGCCATCATGATTTTTCCACCGGGGATCACGTCTTCTTGTGCCTCCATGTTTTTCATGTTGGCAAACTCGGCGTACATGTGGTGAACCTGAGCGTTGGTCTTGTTGGTAGCCATCTTTGCGTCTAAGTCTGCAATTGCGCCGTCAAGGTCGCCATTGCGTAGCATTTCAATCGGTTGTTGGAGGAGTTCGTCATCGCTCATGTGCATCGCCTGTTTCATGCCGGTGCGTTCAGACTTTTCAATCACTCGTTCGAGCGGCTTGAGTTTATTCCTTCGATGCTGTCTCAGTAATTGTCTTCTTCAAATCACTGAGCAGGTGGGATTGGCTGTTTTTCTTGTGCATTTCATTCAGCAAACCTTTGGCTTTTTCCCACTTTCGAATGTTGTACATGCAGTGCTTTGGATCGGGGCGAATGGTGCGAATGGTTCGCTGGTAGGTCATCAGACCAACGACTGTGCGAATCAAGCCCTTACCGGCCCTCTCAGTTGCGGAATCACCGTCTTTGTCAGTTGTCCCAGGAATGGTATGGTTGACAACTGGGACGTTTGATTCCTCGACGATGCCAACGCCAGAATCCGTGAGGACCGTGACGGTAGCGAACCCAAGAAGGGTGCCAGTAGGGGAACGGTTGACCACAACTTCCGAGATGCGATCGAAGAGAATTCGTCGATGAGACCTCGAAAGTAAGAAACTGTGTTCGAAGATGATGGCATCGCTTGTGATGGCATAGTGGAAACTTCGCTGGTAGTAGAACACCAACGCCATGTAGATGCTTACGAAAGCTGGACCTGCGATAAGCGAGTTGTAATCAGGAAGAATTCCAAGCACACCGGAGCCGTCCATGAAAATCCCAGTGACCCAGTTGATTCCATCATCGAGCAGGAAAAGGGTCGGAGCAAGGGTGACGAGCAACAAACCGACGGTGACCCAACGACCCGATGTTGAGACGTTCATTAAGCGGTTCATCCAGGTGATGAACAGCATGACCGCTGTGAGTCCAACCTCTCCGCTTGTGTAGAAGATGGACGCTAGGATGCTGACGAAGGGGTTTTCACTTTCTGTCCCCGGCTCGATTTCAAACAGCAAATGTACGGCCAAAACCAAGATACCTAGAAGGTAAAGGTTCAGGAAAGCAAAGGTGCTTGGGCGCTTGGTTAGCAGCACTTCTTCACCCGTGATCAAACGGAATTTCTTTGCCAATTTGGCTTGGTCAGCCGCATGTTTTGCTTCTTCAGCGGCCTTCGTATCGACCTCTGGGGTTGGTTCAGGCGCCAGTTCAGTATCGGTGGATTCTTCGCTCATAGCAATCGCTCCGTTCTTTTGTGCGGTGGACAACCCAAATAAGACCTTGCCTTCATGCTTCGTTTAGATGCAGTGTCTTTGAACAAAAAAGTCAGAGCGCAGGTCAATGCAACAGCCCCCAAGAATGTTCAGCGTTGCCGCGGGCCCATGCATAATCGGTTTCTTTTCTGATCCCATGTTCATCAATGATCCTCATGCGTTCAAGTTTGAGCGGGTATTCATTGTAGGTCAGGTGAGAGGTGATACCGCCTCGTGTGGGTTGATTGAAGGTCCAATGAGCACGCTCAATGGCCTGAACGGTGAGTTCAATCGTGGTGCGTCCGTTCCACATTTTTATGTTGAACAGCGGTAGTGGAGCGCCGGGGAAGTGTCCATGTTCACCTTCTGCCATATCAGATCCTCGTTTTTCGATTGTGACGTTCGTGAAGCGTTCGCTTCGCTTGTGTTTCCCATCATGAAACAGACCGCCCTGTGAGAGGCCGAGGTGACCAAAATCTCGTCGTTTCCACGGCCGATTATCCCGTGCAGTTACCGTAAACGAAAGGTGGGGTAGGAACCAATCAATGTACGACCCATCGTCAAGATGGAGCACACCCCAGTACCATGGTACCGAAGGTGCTTGGACTGCCACCTTTTGGAAATAAGCGGTTCCTTGGACTTCTTCACCATCGAGTGTGCCAGCGGCTTTGGTCCCGTGAAGGCGGAGGATGTCATAGCCCATGTTGGCAGCATAGGTGGCCGTGGCTTCTCTTGCCGTGGACATTGCCGTATTCCATGGAGTGAGTTTGAGCCGCATCTCTTTGGGCACCTTTGGGTGCTGTGCTTCTTCATCGGTGGTAAGGTTGAGCCAGAACTCACTGAGATCACTCTTGAGTCCCATGCTCAAATCTTCATCCAAAAGGGGAACCACTGCGCCTCCACCTTTTCCAGTTCCAACGTTGGCTCCAGGCCAGTTTGGATGGGTGTCAGGGAGGGCTACAATTCGGCAGATTCGCTTGATAACGGGCTCATGCATTTGCGTTCCATCAAACCACCAAGCACAGACCATTCCGTCGAGTGCCATGCCTTGATGGTCATCGAAACCCGGGCGGCCTTGAGGCATCCATGGGGTGCCATTCACTTCCACGAGCGGGTTGTCTTTTGTTGACCACAGCACCATCAATTGCCGGCCACTTGGTTTTCCATCAGGATCCTCAAGCATCACCAGCCACCACCACCAATCCCATGTGAGATGATGCAACGGTGGCCTGTTTTGCAAGCTCCACATGTTGGACAAATCGCCCGCAAAGGCGGTCATATCATCGTTCATTCAATTTCCTTCCCTTTGAAAATTGCTCCACCGATAAACCACAAAAACGCTCCTTGAATCAGCAAGACAACCGTGGCGATGACAGAAGATGCCAGTCCACTTGAACCGGTCCCTGGCTTCGAATAAAAGAAGTCCAAGGCATCTGCACTTGATTCGATGATGCTAAAATCGTCTCCAAAGGTGGAACCGTCTCCAAAGGTGGTGCCTTGAAGCAAGAACATGTCCATGTTTGGCCACACCATCACCGCTGCAGAGTCGACGATCATCAACGCCCAACCAATGACTGAGAACCTAAGGATGGCTGCATCAGGTGCACCCATTGAAACCAAGCACATTCCAAGTTCCCATGCCGCAAATGGGATGGCCAAAACGATGCCATAACGCCACATGACGCCCATGGTGCAGAACAGCATCCCATAGACAAATGAAGCCATCATCGTTGCGAAAACGATAGCCAACCAAACACCGAGGTCTTGGAATCGGAACAACCCCTCACTCGGCCCCATGAATCCAGAAATAGTGGCGAAAATCACCCCGAGCACAATGAAGTAAGGCCATACAATACCGAGGTAGCCTAAAATTCGATAGAGGAAAACTTCGGTTCGTGCGATTGGTTTTGCCAACATAAAATGCATCGTACCTGCAGACATTTCGTCTCGTATCAGGCCCGTGGCCAAGAACAATGGGAGGAAAAGACCGAGCAGAAGGACGAAGCCCATTTTTCCAATGCCGAGCACGAACGCCATGTGCGTTGCTTCCGCAGCGTATGCAGCATCATCGGGATCTTCATCGACGTTGAGGTCATAAACCACTTCCCATTCCCCAGTGTATCGGTTTTGAACCAGCAAAACATCACACTCAATGTTGTTGTTGTTTGCATCTTTCCGGGAGGAAGTGCCATCGTAATTGTAGCAGTCTCCATCGTCATCGAACCCTGTGGATTGTAGATTTGAAGTGCCCTCTAAGGTGATGTCAAAGCCATCTTCGTCGATGTAATTCGATGCGGGTTCGGGTTCGACTGGTGGGTCGAGGAGACCAGGGTTGGAATCCGCCATGTAGGGGTCAGTTCCCAATTTCAATTCTTGGCCGTTGGGGTAACCATCATTGTCGTAATCAAAACTGTCGCCATCGTTGTCCACCGATTCAAAACCGGTTGCCATGACGTCGATGTAGATGAGCATGACCAAGGATATCGCAACCAAGCCCACACCCAAAACCACCCATGTTGAGACCTTTGTACGGTATTGCCGCATGGTGAATTCAGTCAGGGCTGCTGCCTTTCGGTCAAGGGCTCTGTAAATTGTGTTGGGTTTTGTTTGCATCAAACCCCCCCTCCGTTCGTGAGGTAGCCCAAGATCGAAGCCAAATCATCGTCCGGATTGTCAATGGAGTGGACTTTGTGAGCATGATCGACAATCACCTTGGGCAATTGGGCATGGATTGCTCCAAGGTTGTGGGTCTGAATCGTCAGGTTCTTTTGGTCTGGGAAGGAGATACCTTGGACTTCATCCATGTCGATGACATCCTTTGCTAGGGCCTTGGCATCGTCTGTTTCGATGGTAATTCGGTGAGGTATTTGATCGAGTTTCTCTCGGATTGCATGTAAGTTGCCGAGCGCAAGCAGACGTCCATTATGGAGAATGATGATTTGTTCGGTGATCCGCTCAATCTCCTGGAGAATATGGCTGCTTACGAGGACAGTTCTTCCCATTCGTCCCAATTCCCTGATCACGTTCATGATGGTGGTTCTAGCCAGCGGGTCACAGCCTTGCAATGGTTCGTCTAAGATGATGAGATCAGGGTCATTGACAAGGGCATGAGCGATTTTTGCTCGTTGCCGCATTCCTTTGGAATATTGGCCCAACTTCTTGTGAGCCACATCGGCGAGTCCTACGAAATTTAGCACTCGGTCAGCTTCGATTCCAGCTTCAGCGCGTGTCAGGCCATTGAGTCGTGCAAAGGTCGATACGAATTGGTGTGCAGTCATCCAATCGTACATCTTCTCATGTTCTGGGACAAACCCAACTCTTGCGTATGGGGCGGGGTTTTTCCAAGGGTCGGTTCCAAAGAGGCGAATCTTGCCTTGACTTGGCTTGAGTTTGCCCATGAGCAGTTTGAACATGGTTGATTTCCCAGCCCCGTTCATGCCAAGAACGCCTGTAACACCTCCGTTGAGAGCCATGGTGATGTTCGAGAGGGCAAAGATTCGTCCATAAGACTTCGAAACACCTTCCAGTAACACGGCAGGTGCCGTCAAATCTGGTTGCCATTGTTTGGTTTGACCCTTTCCGTCTTGGTCGAAATCCGGCATCATTCGCGAGTCACCTCCATCGTCGAGACCCTTGCACTCAAGGTGTAAAGGGCCAGTGCGTTCATGGCCACAAGGGAAGCAAGCGACCACGTCCATGAATACTGGTCATAGGTTGGTTGGGTCCCAATGATGGTTTGACCGACGTGCGCCATACAGTCGTAAGGTGACAACAGGTAGAGGATTTCACGGTCGAAGAGTGTGGAGACCAAGACCGCCAGAACCTTGGTTCCGAGAACAATCGCTAGAAGTCCGATGCCAGGGAAGAACTTGCCTTTTGAAACGCTGGAGAGAGCCAATCCAATGCTGGTATAGGTGAAGATGAGTAAGAAGCCAGAGAGGAAGGCTGCAAGGAAGAGAGGGAACGTATCCAAAATCCAAGCCCACCCACGCCCTAAGGAGATAATTTCGGCCAAATAGTAGAGCGTCAGGGTGAGAAGGACAACGATTGCTTGAATCAATGCCACTGAGATAAATTTCATACCGACGTAATCAAAGCGCGTGATTGGTCGTGAGAAGTAGAGAGCAGAAGTGCCATGTTGACGGTCTTCAGAGATCACGCTGCCGACAAGTAATGCGGCTACAATGGGGTAGTAGAGGACGTTCCTCGGGAAGAATCCAAGCACATGGCCGTACAAATTGTCACGGCTTACACCCCATAACTGGTGAATCGAAGCCTCACCGAGCAAGCCCGAAAGGAGGGTCAGAGCAGCATCGCTTAGTGATGCGAGGAACACGACGAGGATGAACAATCGAGTTGGCATGCCCCACGGCCTGTGGCCCTTCTTGAAGATGCCCAACAAGTGGTGTCGAAGGATAGCCCAGTTCCTCATCCATCGAGGGTTGAGTTCACCTTGCCATGGTTTGTACACTTGCTCAAACACATGCCCCGTGGAGGTTGGTTGAGTCATCTGCGTGTCGCTCAGGTCTTCATCACCTTCGCTTGAACCCCAAGCCGCTTCCATTCGCCCCTGGCCAGTGACGGGTGCTTCAGCACCGTATTCACCGGGTCCCAATTCAACTGGCGGCGTTTCAGTCATGCTCCTCCGCCTCCCATGTGAGCGGGTGCGTCAACCTTTCGCGCAAGGGCAGGAGAGCCAAGCAAATCTTCGCTCGTTTTGATTTCATAACCGAGGTTTTCCATAATCACCAAAAACAGATCTTCGAGGGATGCTTCATATTCATGCATTCGCCGAATTTGAGCACCGGTTTGAGCGGCGCATCGCAAGATTCTGGTTGTTGTGTCTTCATCAGTGTGACCAATTCGCATGACTCGGCCTTCGCGACGCACTGCAAGTCCGTCGGCTTCCATGGCTTCGGCAAGACGAGTTGCACCGCCCCATACATGAATTTCAATTTCTCTGTCGATTGCTTTGAGGTCAACAATTGCTCCTTGAGCTGCGAGTTTTCCCTTGTGGAGCAACACGATGTTTTCGCACACCCGTTCCACGTCATCCATCAGATGCGATGCCATCAACACAGACCGCCCGCCCGCCTTTACCGTGGTTGTCAGCGTTTGAATCATGTATTCACGAGCCTTTGCATCCAGGCCGTTTGACGGTTCATCTGCAATGATCAATTCTGGATCGTGAATCAAAGCACAGGCCAATTTTGTCGCCTGTTTCATTCCGGTGGAGAACGTGCCTATTTTGCGATAGCGTTCTTCACCGAGGCCGACGTACTGCAGGGATTCATGCGCCCGCGCTAGGGCGATGGTTGGGTTCATCCCAAGCAATTCACCCGAATACCTGACTTGATGAATCGCATCCATGTCAGGATTCAACGCATCGTATTCTGGCATGTAGCCAATTCGTGCTCGAATAGCGTCCCCTTCCGTGCGGATATCGTGGCCAAGAACAGTGCCTTCACCTTCGGTTGCTTGAATTAATCCAAGGATTGTTTTGAGGAAGGTTGACTTTCCAGCTCCGTTAGGCCCAAGCAACCCTGTTGCGCCTTTTTTTACGGCCAGATTTAGGTCATCTAATGCCACGTGTGGGCCATAAGATTTGGTGAGGTTCGTGGTCTTAATAATGAGTTCATCGACCATACTTACCCCTCCCTGTACGAAAGGAGGTAAGCGACGCCCCTTGAATGCTACCACGGCATGAGGTCGCCCTTGTTGTCTAAAGGAGAATTCCGCCTCTGGTCTTTACGGCGATTCCTTTCTTGAATCCACCAAACTCATCAGCGGTTCCATTCGAAAGGCCGTGACCGAGCAAATCGCCTTGCTTATTGACAATCAGGCAGGTTTGCGAGGGTTGAATCCAAGCATCAACAGCAAGGACAAAGCCGTGAAACACATTGCGGCCTTGACGAACAAATGGTTCTGCGTCATCATCGACCACAAGCCATGCTGGGCCAACGCCTGTCACCGGTCGCTCAGGGCTGATTCCAAGGCCAGTGGGTGCATCGACGGTTCTCAATTTATGCAGAGCAACCGCACCCGCACCGGTCAAGGACAGTCCACCGTCTCCAAGGCGTGGGCTTGCCAAATGGTCGCCTTCTGGGGTGATGGCGTTCTTGACTCGACCTTGGCGGTTGACGACAAAGGTTGCACCGAGAAGGAGCTTACGTGCCGCTTCAAAGTCGACGTTCATCAACACGGTTAATTTATCCGATACAAGTCGCCTGTAAATCAAAAGTTTTGTAGCTTCTCTGCTCTCACGATCAAGAGGTTTTTCACTTGCTGAAGTGTCATCGGTACCTTCCAAAACGCCTGCTTCGTGCAGTGCTGTCATGCATCGGAATTGGATGCCTTCGCCGAGCATATCGACGGTGACAATTTTTCGTTCTCCAAGGCTCAATCTGTCCAATTCTCTGCGAACCCAAGGTAGGTTTGGTCGCCGACGCCAAAGCCAATCTGGGCCATCAATGTGAGCGTAGGGGTTGAGATCTTCGAGGGAGTAAGGGACGAGGCCAACTGGGGTGAGGATCATGACTTCGAGGCCCGGTGCGTGATGTGTAAGTCGCACCATGATGTCACTGAGACGGTCGCGCCAAGGTCCTGGTGAACCATGCATCACCAGCACATGTTCTTGTCCAGTGCCACCGATTCCCGAAGGTTGCCAACGGTCGAGGACTTGCCGGCGTGCTGCAACAATTTGAGGTCGGACAAAAGTGTCTTCCCCGCCCCAAGGTTCTCCGCCTTTGCGGGGGGTTTCTTGAGCGTGAACCAGCCAACTCCATCCTTCTTCCCAGGTGCCTGCTTGTTCACCACGTTCGCGACCCGCGTCGCGATCATTAAGGATCATGTCATCGAGCATCTTGAGTTTCATCATCGCCTGCTGGGGACGTGTTGAAAGCCACAAGAACGCTTCGCGAAGGGCTGGGTGCTGGTGGCTTCGCCGTTCAACAAGCCGCCAGATGGTTCCATCTCGAATGGCCTGCTTGCACCTGCTCAATTCACTCAATGTCATCTCGAGGTTGTACCGTGCAAGTAGTGTTTCACGTTCTTGTTTGCCAAGCGCTTTGACATCGATTGGTGTCACGTTGGCAACACATGGCATCATCATAGGCCACTCCATCAGTGATTCGATTTTCTCAGTGCCCCAAGGCGTCAAAAGGCGCCCATCGCGAGCAAACAATGCATAAGCGGCCGAGTCAAACAAATCTGCACCAAGAGCGATGGACATTGGAAAGAGCATCGGGTGGCCGCAGCCAAACATGTGGACAGGTCGGTGCGGTGGGAGGTAGGGAAGGGTTGCCAGCATGATTTTGGCATAATCCTTGTACTTGTGTTGTTCCATGACGGGGACGATTCCACCGATTGGATGAACTGCGAAATCGAAGGCAGCCATGCCTTTGGCCGATTTGGTCCGAAGGTCTTTGAACAACCCTCCTTGAATCGGTCCGTTGAGCATTGTGGTGCCAGAAGCATCGACGCTCTGTTGGGCTCGTAGGATCGTTTCATCAACGCAATGTTCCACTTGTTCGTGCGTCATATCGGGGCGAGAGAACACATCCAGCATCGTGGCTATGTCAACGCCAATGCTTTGTTGGAATTCTACAATTTCATCCACACCCACGTCCACATCGCCGTAGATGTACGATTGGAATGTTCCAGAATCTGTCATGACAATGCCGGGGAAATCCAACAGTGCATGGACCCCATCAGTCGCAGCCTTGGTCTTCAATTCTTCATGCTTCCAAATGATGTAAGAGTTGGTGATCAGGGCTCCAATGCCATAACGATCCCACATTTCACGAGGTTCGATTGTACGAATGTTCGGGTTGACAACAGGAAGCAATGCAGGTGTTTCGAGCACCCCGTGCGATGTGTGGAGGCGACCCAAACGGGCTCGTCCATCGCGTCCGATGATTTCGAACAGACCTTGGTCCTGTTCTCTGCAAGGCTTTGGGTCTTCCCGTCGCCCTTCCTTCCATGCGCCCATGATGTGGCCCGTCGGCGTGTGTCCTTCAATCCATCCATTCACGGAAGGCGGTCGAACATGCTCGCTTCAGATAAACTCAACTGCGCCATGGGCGAGAATAAATTCTCGACCCAGTTCATCAAAGGAATCGAGGAGAGCTTTGTCGAATCGGACCCTTGCAATTTCTGTATCTTTCTCGAGATCGGTTTTGACCCCTTCAAGTGTGCCAGGTGCAGCACCACAGGACAAGCAGGCCCCTGTCAAATCTAAAATCAAATCCAAAGCCTCAGTTTCCCCCTCAGCCCAGTCTAATTTTGTGACCGCAATACCGCCACCATGGCCATCAAGTGCAGCACGTACTTCGCCGAGCCGGGACAGCAGAGCAGGCACCATTGTTGGCGTATGGATTACGGTAAGAAGCGAAGTGGCCCGGAGTCGTTCTTCCTCTTCGGGATCAACGGTTTCAGCTATGCGCTTTGCTGCTTCTGCAGACATTGCAGCCTTTGCTTCTGCAGCATAGGCGGCGACCAAATCATCTTCCTCCATGCCTCTGGGTTTGAACACCACCATTTCAAGGCTCGGATTTTCATCCTCGGATTTTTCCTTATCCCTTTTAAATAGAAATGTTGCTAAAGCGCTTACACCACTTGATAAGGGAGAGGCGTAAGGGAGTGATGGGTGTGGCGATGAAGGACGAGATGTTACGCGTTGAAAATCTTCATGTCAGCGTTGAAGGTACAGCGATTATCAAAGGGCTGGATTTGACCATCAACCGAGGCGAAATCCATGTAATCATGGGCCGCAACGGCGCTGGTAAGTCAACCCTGGCAAACGTCGTGATGGGTCACCCGGCCTATGAGATCACCGAAGGAAGTATTTTTTTCCAAGGCCAACCTCTTGAAGAACTGGCAGTCTTTGAAAGAGCCCGTGCGGGTATGTTCCTTTCGTTTCAATATCCAGCGGTGATTCCTGGCGTCCAAGTCGGCACCTTCCTCAAAAAATCGGTTGCCTCCGTCCGAGACGAAGCCCCGAAAGGCAGAGCGTTCCGAAAAGAGCTCACTGAAGCAATGTCTCAGTTAGAAATGGACAAGAGTTTCCTCTCTCGTTACGTCAACGAAGGATTCAGCGGCGGCGAAAAGAAACGCCTTGAGATCCTGCAAATGCTCCTCCTAAAACCCAGCTTAGCCTTGCTTGATGAAACCGATTCTGGCCTCGATATCGACGCCTTGCGAATCGTGTCAAAGGGCATTAACCAAATTGCACCACAGGCAGGCTGCCTCATCATCACACACTACCAACGACTCCTCGACCACGTCAAACCCCACTTTGTCCATGCCATGATCGATGGCACGATCGTCAAAACCGGCGGTCCAGAATTAGCGCTCGAACTTGAAGAGCGCGGCTATGATTGGCTTGATATGCCTGCCTGAGGTGAAAAAAATGAACGATGATGCATTAGAAGCAGTAGGCGACTACCGCTACGGTTTCCACGACCCAGAAAACGCCACGATCCGATTCGACAAAGGTCTCTCTGAGCAGGTCGTTCGAGACATTTCTGCCCTGAAGGACGAACCTCAATGGATGACAGACCTCCGCGTCAAAGCATACCGCCATTTCGAAGCACGAGCCATGCCCGATTGGGGCAACTGCAACCTGCTCGATTCAATTAATTTCGAGAACATCACCTACTTCCTTCGTTCATCTGACAAAACTGAAAAGGACTGGGACAATGTCCCCGATGACATCAAGAACACCTTCAATCGGTTGGGCATACCAGAAGCTGAGCAAAAATGGCTTGGTGGTGTCACCGCTCAATACGAATCCGAAGCGGTTTACCACTCAATCAGGGAAGACCTCGAAGAACAAGGTGTCATTTTCCTCGACATGGACACAGGACTGAAGACCCATCCTGAATTGGTCAAAAAGTTCTTTGGAACCGTCATCCCTCACTCTGACAATAAATTCTCCGCCCTTAACACTGCTGTTTGGTCCGGTGGATCGTTCATTTACGTGCCAAAAAACGTCCAAGTTGAGATGCCAGTTCAAGCCTACTTCCGCATCAATGCCAAGAACATGGGTCAGTTTGAGCGAACCCTGATCATCGTTGATGAAGGAAGCACACTTCACTATGTTGAAGGGTGCACAGCCCCAAGTTATTCCACTGATTCACTGCACTCTGCAGTTGTCGAACTCATCGCTATGGAAGGCGCTAAAATTCGTTACTCTACCGTCCAAAACTGGTCGAGCAACGTTTACAACCTTGTCACAAAGCGTGCTGTTGCCTACAAGAACGCCACAGTTGAATGGGTGGATGGAAACATCGGCTCCAAGTTAACCATGAAATATCCATCCGTGCTTCTCAAGGGCGAAGGCGCCCATGCAGAAGTGATTTCAGTGGCCTACGCCGGCGAAGGTCAACATCAAGACACCGGTGCTAAGGTTCACCACCTCGCACCGAACACCACGTCCAACATTCTTTCAAAATCGATTTCCAAGAAAGGTGGACGCTCCTCTTATCGAGGCATGCTCCAAGTCATGCCAAAGGCTACAGGATGCCGTTCAAAGGTTGTATGTGACGCCTTGATCCTCGACGATTCATCGCGCTCTGATACCTATCCTACCATGGAGATTGGCAACGCTACCGCCGATTTGGAACACGAAGCAAGTGTGTCCAAGGTCTCCAGCGATCAACTGTTCTACCTCATGAGCCGAGGCTTCAGCGAAGAAGAAGCAATGGGCTTGATTGTCAACGGATTCTTTGAGCCCTTCACGAGGGAATTGCCGATGGAATACGCAGTGGAACTCAACAAACTCCTCGAGTTGGAAATGGAGGGGTCCATTGGATGAACTACCAACAAATGGCAGTCCCTCCGCGTTCGGCTCATTTGTGGCGTTACACACCTTGGCCCCGAATTCACCCCACAAAAGTGAAGGAACTACCCGAAGCAAGTGAAATCACCTTCACGGTGGAACATGCCGAAGCTGAACCTTTTACGCGAGATGGCCAAAGTGACGACATCGCTCGTGTCTTTCTACAAGACATCGGTGGTTCATCAATGCGGCTCACAATCCACGGTAAAGGTGAGACTGTTCACATTCATGCGCGTGCTTCCGGCCACATTGCCGTTGGCCATCTTGACTTGGTCATCAAAGGTGAAGTCACCGTCTTGGTTCACCTGACGGGTGAAGCAGGTTGGTGCGGTCTGCATTTGACTGGAAGCCTTCAGAAGAACGCTCAGGTCGGCTATGGACTCATCAATGAACTCGATGGCAACAGCAACCTGCTTCGCTGCGAGGATTGGATGGTCGCACGAGATGCATCCCTCGACACAGCAACCCTTTCAGTGGGCGGTTTCAGGTGCAAATCCGACCTCCGGGCAACCCTCAGCGGCCAAGGGGCATCAGTGCGCCAAGCCATCACTGCTCACGGGCAAGGGGCCCGTCACGACGATCATCATGTTGAAATTCACCATCTCACGAGTCATACGAATTCGGATTTAATCGTTAACTCAGCTTTAGCAGACAGCAGCCACTTCATTGCCACAGGGTTGCTGACCATTGCCGAAAAAGCCAACCGGTCGGATGCCGGTCAAGTCTTCCGCAACCTGCTGCTCTCAGAAAAAGCCAGGGCAGAGGCTATTCCTGAACTCGAAGTGCTCGCAGATGACGTCTCTGCTGCACACGGTGCAGCAAGCGCTCCGATCGATCCTACCCAACTGCACTACCTCATGTCCCGTGGCCTAAGCCCGGACGAATCAGAATCCATGGTCGTCAATGGTTTCCTCATCGATGCCTTTTCTAACCTCAAGAACAAAACCCTCACTGAACAAATGCGTACACGGCTCACCGTTCATTTGGAGTGCGAACTGAAGAGGTGATTTATCTGGCATTACGAGATGATTTCCCAATCCTACAACGAACCGTCCACGGTCACCCACTGGTGTACTTGGATAACGCTGCAACAACTCAAAAGCCACAGGTCGTCATCGATGCAATGAGTGAATATTACTCTCGCTCGAATGCCAACGTACACCGGGCAGTTCACACTTTGGCCGGTGAAGCAACCGATGGCTACGAGGGTTGCCGAACCCGTCTCAAAACCTGGTTTAACGCCGAGCGAGCAATCTTGACCAGTGGCACAACCGAAGCCATCAACCTCGTTGCTCATGCTTGGGGTCGTGCGAACCTTACCAAGGACGACGCCATCGTTCTCACTGAAATGGAACATCATTCCGACATTGTACCATGGCAGATGTTAGCAGAAGAACGGGGAGTCGAGATACGCTATGTCCCAGTTCTTGATGACTTCACACTCGACATGGAAGTGTTCGAAGCATCTCTTGTCGGGGCGAAACTTGTGTGCGTAGTCCATACTTCGAACGTGCTTGGGGTCCGAAACCCATTGGAGCGCATCATCGAATCTGCTCATGCCGCTGGCGCGAAAGTGCTGATCGATGCAGCACAGGGTGCGCCGCACGTGCGGATTGATTTCGATGCCTTCGGCGCAGATTTCATGGCATTCTCCGCTCATAAAATGTGTGGACCAACCGGTATTGGAGCCTTGCTTGTACGCCCAGATGCATTCCAAGAAATGCAGCCATTCATGGGAGGCGGTGATATGATTGAAACCGTGACCACGGAAGGTTCAACCTATCAGGAAAATGAGCACAAGTTCGAAGCCGGAACACCCCGCATCGCTGAAGCCATCGGTTGGAATGCAGCGTTTGGCTGGATGGAATCACTCGACCTCGAGAAAGAACACAAACGCATGCTCGAAATTGCAAGGTACACTGCTAAGGAATTGCGAGGCATGGGCATGACGGTTTACGGGCGCCATGATGACGGTGACAGCGCCGTTGTATCCTTTTTACATCCAAAGTTGCACAGCGAAGACATGGCTCACCTGCTCGACGCAGTTGGCTATGCAGTTCGAACTGGACATCACTGCGCTCAACCTTTGCTCCACCGACTTGGCATTACGAGCACTGTTCGTGCTTCATATTACTTCTACAACACCATGGAAGAGGCAGAGAAGTTCATTGCTCAGTTGAAGATCATCTTGGAGAGGTTTGCATGACTTACCCAGTCCACCTTGTTGAACTCATCGAGGAATTCCAAGAAGTCGAAGACCAAATGGAACGCCTCGAAATGGTGTTTGAAATGGCCGATGAAGTCCTTGTGTTAGCAGTGGATGTCTGGTCCGATGAAACACGGATCCTTGGTTGCCAGTCTGAAGCTCACGTGCTCGTTACCTTGGACGATGGAAAAGTGCTCATGTCTGGTGGCGCTGATGCTCAACTCGTTCAAGGCTTGATGGGAATCCTCTCCATCGCCATCAACGGTGCTGCTCCAGCCCAAGCCCTGTTGCTTTCGCCTGATTTCGCTACGGAAATGGGCATTTTAAACTCCCTTTCACCCGGACGTTCCAATGGATTTAGAAACATGTTCGACAAGGTGATGTTGGAAATCCGAAGACTGGAGGCTTAATTATGGTAGAAAAAGCAGATGTGATGCACCACTTAGATGAAGTTGAAGATCCTGAATTGGAACTGTCGATTGTCGATTTAGGCTTGGTCTATGATGTCCGGTTTGAAACCAAAGACGAAGGCTTGCACGCCGAAATCGATCTTACACTGACCTCACCAGGCTGCCCAGCGGCACCAGAGATCATGGCTGCAACCCACCGTGCAGCATTGATGACCGAGGGATTGAATTCAGTTCACATCAATTTGGTATGGTCGCCTCGATGGGACCCGAAAATCCATGCGACTGAAGACGCAAAGATGGATATGGGCATCTGGGATTGAACCTCAGCGCTTGACAACGACGGTGAGTAAATCGCCGTCCTTGAGCAAATGGTCCAAGCCTACACGTTGCCAATCAAACTTAGCACTCGGTCCTTTTACACGTGCATATCTGAATTTACGAACGAAGTTGCGGTGCAACTTGTTACAAATGTGTTCCACCGTCGTGTCATCTTTAACGATCAACGGTTCTTCCATATCCGCATCCTGGCCCTGTGGTTTGAGGTACACACGCATGAATCCAAGGTTGTCATAGATGAAGTCCTTGAGTTCATCCAATCCAATCCCCTTGAACGCAGAAATTCTCATCACGGGCCAATCTTCGGGAAGGTTGGAGCGTGCCTTGACGAGTTCTTCTTCTGTTGCGATGTCAATTTTATTGATGGCAACAACTGCTTTTTCATAGATTCTGTTTTGTGCGAGACAATCGACAATCTGTTCGGCAGTCGTATCATTTCTGAGGGTTACGATGGCAGAAGTAAACCCAAAGGAACGGATAATGTCGCCGATTTCATCATCAGCCAAATGTGTTTGTTCCACGGTGGTACGAACATCGATACCACCGCGTTCGGTCCGCTTGATGAACACTGGAGGACGGGTTTCATTGAGTCGGAGTCCTGCATTGTGAAGTTCTCGATGAAGAACGTTAAAGTGGGCATCTTGGAAGGGATCGACGATGTACAACACCATGTCAGCGCTTCGAATAACGTTGAGAATCTCACGGCCACGCCCTTTTCCTTCTGCAGCACCCTTGATCAAACCGGGCAGATCCAGAATCTGAATTTTGGCCCCTCGATGCTCCATGACTCCCGGAATACAGGTCAAGGTGGTGAAGGCATAGCCTGCAACTTCGGAGTGGGCATCCGTGACTTGTGAAATCAGCGTAGATTTACCTACGGATGGGAACCCAACGAGTGCCACCGTAGCATCGCCAGACTTCTTGACTTCGAATCCTTTGCCACCACCGCTGGCCTTGGAGTGAGCGTGGGCACGCTCCTCCTTGATTTTCAACTGCGCAATTTTAGCCTTCAGTTTCCCGATGTGAGCGTTTGTAGCCTTGTTCTTCTGAGTCTTGTCAATCTCGGCGCGAATCAATTCGATTTGCTCCTTAATTGTGGCCATAACAACACCCTCCAAGCGCAACGGCGCGTCCCGCATTCTTCAATGCTGTTGCCTGCTTTCTCGACCGAGAGGAGTTTCACGACGGGGGTTTTGAGCCGATGGCATCAAACGGGTTGCGGACTTGGGTCGTTCCATGGGCCTTGAGATGGTGCTCCTCCTCGTTGATGAACCAGCGTTGCGCCATCTGCTTGACATGCAATGGGCAAGCCTCTACTCCGGCATGGAGAAAGGGGCCCTTCGTGACCAAAGGCCACCAAGAGATATGCGCTTGAAACGCCCATTCGATATTGACATCGAAGCTGAGATCTTGGATTGGATGGACTCGTGTGAACTCGAGGGTAACCCAACAGTGCTCGAAGCCTTAGCCTCAACCAAAGAAGCAGAAGAAGGCCTCCTCCACATAATGCATTTCGCAAGCCCGGGCGCATGGGAAGTCTGGGAAGGTCGTGCTTTCCTTTACCTCGATGTGGCGCTCAAAACAAGTGTGCCTCACGTTGACGCTCTCTACAGTGAATCAACATGGATGGATGTTTCAAACCGGCTGAATGGTCTGCCTGAAGAGGAATTTGCTCAATCGGTGTGCCTTGATTGGATGGAACGGCGAAAGGCATTGGGTGAAACGCTCGATGAGAAAGAAGACGCAAAGATTGTTCCCACCTATGAGGCACACGACCGAGCGAGTCGAATCCTCGTCCACGCTGTGACTCGTTGGCAGACCGAAAGTAACCTTGTGGGCATCGTTGGTCGTGAACACTTACGCGCTGCGGAGTGGGGCCATGGGGTCTGGAACCTCAACGAGTTTCTTAGCCGGTGAAACGAGGGGTTCAAAGACCACTTCCTGCACCGACAAACAATGAGCGAAGACGAAGTTGTTGACGACGAAGTTCCGGTCATCGAAGAGGGCATGGAAACCATGGACTTGGCAGAAGAAGTCGAAGTCGAAGTGCAGGACCCTCTGGAAGTTGCACTTGAACGGGCTGAAACAGCCGAAAAAGAAATTGCTTACAAGGACGCTGAAATACAAAATGTCCGCAAACGCTTGATGGCAGAAAAGGCAGACCTCATTCAGTACAGCGGTATGGGCCTTGCACGACGCATGCTCACTGTGCTCGGTGATGTCGACCGTGCTCTTGCCAGTGTCGGCGAGGATGATGAGAGCGCTGTGGCCCAAGGGCTTCGTTTGACACGCAACAAAATGTGGCATGAACTTCAAGCAGATGGGGTCAGCGCTATTGAAGCGAAAGGTCAGAAATTCGATCCCGCCAAGATGGAAGCCATCACCACTATTCCTTCCTCCGAGGCATTCCAGCCCGGTCACGTCGTTGATGTGCTTGAAGGTGGATACATGTACAAACAGCGTGTTCTTACAGCGGTTCGAGTCGTCGTTGCTTCAGAGGAATGAAGACGCAACCTTCTTGATGAAGGCGCTTGATGGAACAGCATGGTCAAGAAGTTTGCAGGCAAAGCTGCGGGCGCTGCGAGCAGAACTGCCAAATCGGTGGCTAAAGAAGCAACGGGTGCGGTGAAACGAAACGTGATTGATGAAGCGACCAAGCCGATGAAAGAAGCGGCCAAAAAGAAGGTCAATGCCTTCTCAGAATCGATCAAATCGAAGGCTGAATCGAAGGTTCGAGAAGTTGTAAAAGAGCAACTGAAGAAAGACGTGAAAAAGAAACTGTTCCGCAAGTGATCATCCAGCATGCACGCCGGTTTCAAAGGTTGAAAGCCGGTACAGTGCATCGTTCTTGATCAACCACTCGATCACAGCATGTGGGACGGTTGAACTCAGAACTTCGCGCACGGCTTCGTCATCATACACGGTAGAAAGCATCTTTGCTGTTTGACGAACTCGCCATCCTTCATGTTTCTCACGCTCGCTTAATTCGATGGTGTGGACTGGGAAGTTCGCATCATTGTAGAGCGCTGATGTCGTTTCATCAGACGTCACAAGGGTACCTTCACCGTGATGCTTGCGTGCATGTTCAACCCAATTCGGTGGATCGTTGATGTCTTCGATGGTGCACACTTCGACATTGTGGCCAGTTGATTCAGCCCAGGCTACGACCATGGCTGTTCGGTCTGCTGCTGACCAAGGGTTGTTTGGTTCCCATTCACTTTGAGCGGAACCAACGGCGATCATGACTGGTTCATCTGGGAAGGCTGCGGCTGCTTGAGCGATGAGGTATGCATGGCCATTGTGAAGCGGTTGGAATCGTCCGAGCACAATGGCACGCATCATCAATCACCTTCAGAAATATCCTGCTACATCCACTTCGGGGATGGCGTGACCACATGCGCGGAAGCAATCGAGCATTCGAACACAACCTTCGATCATTTCTTTGATCGGAGTTTCACCCATCGAACCAACCCTGAACATCTTTCCTTTGAGATGGTCTTGAGCTCCAATGACTTGCGTGTTGTATTCGTCTTTCAAACGCGATCTCCATGCATCATCGATTCCTTCAGGGTACATGATTGCAGTGACTGACGCACTGCGACCCGAGGCGTCTGCCAGCAACTCAAATCCGAGGTCTGTAAACAAGGTTCGGACACCGTTGGCCATGTGAGCACAGCGGTCCCATCGTGCTTCATTGGTTTCCTTCTGCAAGACTTCCAAAGCAGCACCCCAACCCATGGCGAGGTTGATCGCCGGTGTCCATGGTGTCTGGTCGTCCTCGCCTTTCTTGAGAGCGGAAATCATATCC